>SWCD01023487.1_pt1 | contig 132484 bp, 133 predicted proteins | sample 4693011 | NCBI WGS metagenome assembly SWCD01 (sample SAMN10267278, study PRJNA491770) | bioreactor metagenome | isolation source: DHS bioreactor inoculated with marine | place: Japan: Omine Ridge, Nankai Trough
CCCCCCGAAAATCCTTTTTCCATCTTAGCCAAACTTAAAAAAACTGGAGATTTATAATGGCAGTACAAAAAAGTAAAGTATCACGTTCAAGACGTGGTCAACGTCGTTCACATGATGCTTTAACCAGCAGAGCGCTCTCTCAAGACCCAATGACAGGTGAAACTCATTTGCGTCACCATGTTACTCCAGACGGTTTTTTCAAAGGTCGCCAAATTGTAACGACTGGCGACGAAGATTAATTAATTAATCTTTCTCCCTTTTAGAATGATGATATGCCGAACCCGACCGGGTTCGGCTTTTTTTAATACCTCCGGAGTCATTCGTAAGCGTGAGTTTAACAATTTCGATTGATGCGATGGGCGGGGACCATGGTCCCGAAGTAACCATTCCAGCATCATTGGATTGTTTGAAAAGCAATCCAGACTTAAAGCTGATTTTAGTGGGTGACGAAACCATTCTTAAACAGTATTTAGCGCAAAGCCTGCATAAATATAAAGACAGGCTGACTATCCAGCACGCATCGGAGTGCGTCGGTATGGATGAGTCACCGTCTAAAGCACTGAAAAATAAGAAAGATTCGTCAATGCGAGTAGCTATCAATCTGGTTCGTGACGGCCAGGCTGATGCCTGCGTTAGCGCCGGTAATACCGGAGCATTAATGGCTACGGCAAGGTTCGTTCTGAAAATGATTCCAGGCGTTGACCGCCCCGCCATTATTTCTACATTACCTTCGATCTATGGACATACCCATGCGCTTGATCTCGGAGGTAATGTCGATTGCAGTGCCGAGCATCTTTTTCAGTTCGCGGTCATGGGCGCCGAATTGGTTAAAGCTGTAGAGAACATCGAGAACCCGAAAGTAGGCCTGTTAAATATTGGCGAGGAAGATGTTAAAGGCAATGAACAGGTTAAAGCAGCGGCAAAGCTGTTGGATAACTCATTGTTAAACTATATCGGTTATGTAGAAGGCGATTCCTTAAATGCTGGCAATATTAAAGTTGATCTGATCGTTGCCGACGGTTTTGTCGGTAATGTTGCGCTGAAGTCAATTGAAGGTGCGGCTAAAATGATCGGGACTGCACTTAAAGAAGCCTTCGGTAAAAATATTTTAACCAAGCTGGCTGGATTGCTTGTTTATCCGGTGCTGAAGTCATTTAAAAAACGCATAGATCCTCGTCTCTATAACGGTGCCAGCTTCCTAGGATTACGTGGTTTGGTCATCAAAAGTCATGGCGGAGCCGATGTGCTGGCTTTTAAAACAGCCATTCATCTTGCCGAAGTAGAAATCAAAAAAGATGTTATCAGAAAAATAAGCGAGCAAGTTGAACAGACATTGGCCCGGAGAGAAAGCGCATGATCCGTTATTCAAAAGTAATCGGTACCGGCGGATATCTGCCGGAAGAGATTCGCACGAACGATCACATATCTCAAACTGTCGATACATCCGACAGCTGGATTTATGAGCGAACCGGCATTAAGAGCCGCCGAATCGCAGGGGTGAACGAGACCGCTTCAAGTATGGCGGAAATCGCGGCAAGACAAGCTATCGATGCGGCACAAATTGATCCTGAAGAAATTGACTTGATCATTGTGGCGACGGGAACGCCGGATCGTGTATATCCTAGCACCGGGTGTCTGTTGCAACAGCGTCTGGGAATCAAAAAATGCGTTGCTTTCGATATACAGGCAGCTTGTTCAGGCTCAATTTTTGCTTTGAGTATTGCCGATCAATATATTAAGTCAGGCGCGGCAAGAAAAGTGCTTGTTGTCGGCTCTGAAATCTGTTCGCGCGTTGTCGACTGGGCGGATAGAAGTACTTGTATTTTATTCGGTGACGGAGCAGGGGCCTTATTGCTAAGCTCCTCATCTGAAGCCGGTATTTTATCAACACATATCCATTCCGACGGCGAATACGAGGACTTACTTTATTGCCCAAATCCGCAGGCGGCCACGGAATTAAACAAAGACGAGTCCGGTTTCGTCAAGATGCGCGGCAATGAAGTGTTTAAAGTCGCAGTGAACACGTTGGGCCGTATCGTCGATGAGACATTGGCGGCTAATAATATGAAAAAGTCCGATGTCCATTGGCTGGTGCCTCATCAAGCCAATATACGTATTATCGCGGCAACAGCTAAGAAATTAAAAATGTCCATGGATCATGTTGTCCTGACACTTGAAAATCAAGGCAACACATCCTCGGCTTCCGTGCTTCTTGCTTTTAATGAAGCGATCCGCGACGGGCGCATTCAGCGCGGACAAGTGGTTCTGCTTGAAGCATTTGGAGCTGGATTCACATGGGGTTCCGCCTTAATTAAATATTAAAAGACAAACGCATTAATGAATAAACATAACTATAATTTGGCTTTTGTTTTTCCAGGGCAAGGTTCTCAATCCGTTGGCATGGTTTCAGCATTGGCGGAGAGCTATCCTGTAGTAAAACATACCTTCGAGCAGGCGTCCGATGCACTGGGTACAGATCTATGGGCTATTGTAGCCAATGGCCCTGAGGAAACACTTAACAAGACATATAATACACAGCCGGCCATGCTGGCCGCCTGTTTTGCTATCTGGGAAGCTTGGTGTAAGCAAAGCGATATCCGTCCGGCTTGGGTGGCAGGTCATAGTCTTGGCGAATATACCGCTCTGGTTTGCTCGGGTGCCGTATCTTTTGAAGACGCTATCAGACTGGTGGCCGCAAGAGGGCGATTGATGCAGGAAGCCGTGCCCGCCGGCGTAGGCGCCATGGCGGCAATTTTAGGGCTTGAAGATCATCAGGTCGTTAAAGTATGTGCCGACACGGCAGAAAATGAAGTTGTTTCCGCGGTTAATTTTAACGCGCCCGGACAGGTAGTCATTGCCGGGCATGCTGCGGCGGTTGAAAGAGCCATGACCGCCGCGAAAGAAGCTGGCGCTAAACGGGCATTACTACTGCCGGTTAGCGTGCCTTCGCATTGTGCATTAATGCAATCGGCAGCCGACAAGCTGGATGAACAATTGCAGAATACAACTATCAATGCACCGAAAATGACATTGATCCATAATGTAGACGTTACTGCCCATAGCGCGCCGGAAGTCATTCGAAGCGTATTAAAAGAACAGCTTTATAAGCCTGTGCGCTGGGTTGACACGATTAAGTTTATGCATGACCAAGGCGTTAAGCGATTCGTTGAGTGTGGCCCCGGCAAGGTGTTGATCGGCTTAAATAAACGTATCGTCAAAGATGCCGAGCATATGGCTATATATGATCCGGAAACGTTAAATAATGTATTGGAGCAGTTAAATGACTAAGCAAGTAGCTTTAGTAACAGGCGCCAGTCGGGGTATCGGCAGGGCAATTGCCGAAAGATTGGCCGAGGATGGTTTCTTTGTTGTCGGCACGGCGACCTCGGATAACGGGGCTGATTCAATTTCCGCCTATCTCGGTGAAAACGGCAAGGGTTTAAAACTTGATGTAGCCAACCCTGAATCGATTGCCGAAGTCGTAAAAGCCGTGAGTGATGAGTATGGTGCTCCCACCGTATTGGTCAACAATGCCGGCATTACGCGCGACAACCTGTTAATGCGCATGAAGGATGATGAGTGGGATGAAATCATCAATACGAATTTAACCTCAGTATTTCGCATGAGTAAAGCCGTGTTGCGAGGCATGATGAAAGCCAAAACAGGACGCATCATTAATATATCTTCCGTGGTCGGAGCTACCGGCAATGCAGGTCAGGCAAATTACGCCGCGGCAAAGGCCGGCATGATCGGTTTTGCCAAATCCATGGCCAAGGAAGTGGGATCGCGCAATATTACTATAAACACAGTAGCCCCCGGGTTTATCGATACTGATATGACCAAGGAATTGGGTGATGACATTAAAAACTCTTTATTAGCATCTATTCCTCTGGCCCGTCTCGGCGAAGCCAGGGAGATTGCTCACGCCGTTTCATTTCTGGCTTCGGAAGGTGCAGCTTATATCACCGGCGAAACCATTCATGTGAACGGTGGCATGTTTATGCCTTAATATTGTGACATTTTTGCAATATAAAGTATAATCCCCCCGCCGTCTGGAATTGCCGGAGACGGGATTTCTAGTAAAATTAATAACAATACTATTGTAAGTTTCGAACCAATCATTGATGAACTTACATTGTTTGAGGACAATAATTATGAGTAACATTGAAGAACGAGTAAAAAAAATTGTAGCAGAGCAATTGGGCGTTAAAGAAGATATCGCTACTGATGCTTCATTTGTAGACGATCTTGGTGCCGATTCTCTGGATACAGTTGAACTCGTTATGGCTCTTGAAGAAGAATTCGAATGTGAAATTCCAGACGATGAAGCTGAAAAAATTACCACGGTTCAGCAAGCTATCGATTACGTAGAAAAAAACGCGCAATAGTCTGTCTTTAGTGGATGAACTCTCTTGTTCATCCACTAACTAGTTTTAAAGTCTTTATTCCCTCCTATACATTTCTTACGGTACATTACATTGAGCAAACGTCGAGTCGTAATAACTGGATTAGGCGCTGTCACGCCTTTAGCTAACACTGTCGCGGAAACCTGGGACGGGATTATCAACGGTAGAAGCGGCATCACTCCAATTGATTCTTTTGACATATCTCCTTTCGCAACGACATTCGGCGGGGTCATCAGAAATTTCGACATTACTCAATATATTCCCGACAAAGATGCCAAACGTATGGATGCTTTCATTCATTATGGTATCGCTGCCGGTTGTCAGGCGATTGAAGATTCAGGTATTGAAGTTACCGAGGCAAATGCCGATCGTATCGGTGTGGCAATCGGGGCTGGCATTGGAGGTATTACCGGTATTGAAGAATGTTATGCCACTTATGAGAAAGGTGGTCCGCGCCGTATTTCGCCATTCTTTGTGCCAGGTAATATCATCAACATGATTTCGGGAAATCTTTCAATCAAATACGGATTGAAAGGCCCTAACTTTGCTATCGTAACCGCCTGTACAACAGGCACGCATAATATTGGCGATGCATCGCGCTTGATTAAATACGGCGACGCCGATGTTATGATTGCCGGCGGCGCGGAGCGCTGCACCACCTCTCCGACAGCCATGGGCGGCTTTGCTTCTGCAAAAGCTTTATCGCGCCGTAACGACGATCCTCAAGCCGCCAGTCGCCCTTGGGATAAAGATCGTGACGGTTTCGTATTAAGTGATGGTTCCGGTGTGGTTGTGCTTGAAGAACTGGAGCACGCATTAGCGCGCGGGGCAAAAATTTATGCCGAAGTAGTCGGTTATGGCATGAGTGGCGACGCTTATCATATCACTACTCCTTCCGCCGGCGGCGAGGGGGCTGCCCGTTGCATGCGTAATGCCTTGCGTGATGCCGGTTTGAACCCTGAGCAGGTTGATTATATCAATGCTCACGGCACCTCAACTCCTGCCGGGGATGTCGGCGAAACCCAGGCAATGAAAGCGGCCTTGGGCGGCCATGCTTATAAAGTCGCTGTCAGCTCAACCAAATCGATGATAGGGCACCTGCTGGGCGCAGCTGGTGGTATTGAGGCTGTGCTTACCGCATTGAGTGTCAAAAACCAGATTGCCCCGCCAACCATTAACCTGGAAAATCAGGATCCCGAATGCGATCTTGATTATGTTCCCAACACGGCCAGGGATATGAAAATCGATATCGCCATCTCTAATTCATTCGGTTTTGGCGGCACTAATGGATCAATAGTGTTTAAGCGCTACGCGTAAACGCATTATCAAATGCGACATGCTTCTTGCTGATGATTTTGATAAATGGCGAATGCAAGCGGCAAATTGAAATATCTGATCGTGGCTTTCAGTATGGCGACGGATTATTCGAGACAATAGAGGTCAAAAACGGCAAGCCAGTATTTTTTGATCGGCATTTAACGCGTTTAAACACTGGTTGCAATCGACTGCATATTCCTGTACCGGATCCTGAACTGCTTACTGCTGAAGTTTTCAGTCTTTGTAAGGATTCGGATCAGGCTGTACTCAAACTAATAGTAACGCGTGGATCAGGCGGGCGAGGCTATCGTCAGCCTGATCCAATCCTGCCTACCCGGGTATTGAGCCTCCATCCTTATCCTGATTACCCTCTTGCACACAAAGCGCAGGGCATTGCGGCCCGATTCTGCGACACTCGTTTAGGGTTGAACCCACTACTGGCAGGCATAAAACATATGAATCGACTCGAACAGATACTGGCACGAGCCGAATGGAATGATACCGCTATTCAGGAAGGAATTATGCTGGATATCAATGATCATATTATTGAAGGGACGATGACTAATCTTTTTTATGTGAAAGATAGTTCAGTCCATACCTCGCTACTGACTCATGCGGGTATTTCTGGGATTATGCGCGGCATAATCATGGAAATATTGTTACACAACGAGATTCCAATAAGTGAGCGGTTGTTTAATAAAGATGAATTTTTATCGGCTGATGAAATCTTTGTCAGTAATTCAATCATTGGTATATGGCCAGTCAACCAAATTGATAACAGCTATTTTCCGGTAGGTCCCATAACCAGGCAATTACAATCTTGTCTGGAAAAATTTAAAAGCGAAGCGGAGGCATCCAGGCCGTGAGCCATAAAATTATCGGATTTATGTTGTTAGCTTTCAGTTTTGCGGGAGGATGGGCATGGATGGATTATCAGCGCGCCGTGGAAAATCCTGTTGTGTTAGAAAAACAGGTTTATATTGATATCGAAAAAGGCGATTCGCTTGACCGAATAACAGACAAACTGATCGACCAGGACTTGGCGATAAAACCCTTGTGGTTCAAAGTCCTTGCTTACACAAGCAAATCGGCAAAAAAAATTAAAGCCGGAGAATACGAACTATCGCCTGGTTTAAATGCGCCGGAAATATTGGCGCTGTTCGTACAGGGAAAAACCAGGCAATATGCCATTACCTTTCCGGAAGGGTGGCGTTTTAAGGATGTATTGCAGGCAATCGAGAAAAATCCTTATCTTGAGCACACGTTAAATAGTACTGATTCTGAGGCTTTAATGCGGCGACTGGGAGCAGACGTAATACATCCTGAAGGCCTGTTTTTTCCCGATACCTATTTTTTTGAAAAAAACATGACCGATGTTTCTTTGCTAAAAAGAGCTTACGACAGGATGCAGCAGGTATTGCAACAGGAATGGCTCAATAAAGCCGAAAACCTCCCTTTAAAAAGTCCTTACGAAGCGCTGATTCTCGCTTCCATTGTTGAAAAAGAAACTGCGGTAGTTGAAGAGAGGCCGCTAATTGCCGGCGTATTTATCCGCCGATTGGAAAAGGGCATGCTGTTGCAAACAGATCCTACGGTAATTTACGGTATGGGTGATCATTACAATGGAGATATCACCTGGGACGATTTAAAAACAAGCACGCCTTACAATACTTATGTTATTAAAGGGTTGCCACCTACCCCTATAGCGATGCCCGGAAGAGATGCTATTTACGCGGCATTACATCCCAATAGCGGAAACAGTCTGTATTTTGTGTCTCGAGGTGACGGCACACATATGTTTTCCTCAACCTTAAAAGATCATAACCGTGCAGTTGATATTTTTCAAAGGAAGAAAAAATGACCAGAGGGAAATTTATTACTTTAGAGGGCGGGGAAGGGGTAGGAAAAAGCACTAACCTGAACTTTATAAAAGGTTATTTACAGGACCATGGCATCGCTGTCATAACTACCCGCGAACCGGGCGGTACTCAACTGGCAGAGAAGATACGTCTGTTACTGTTGGATGCGGGCGACGAAAACATTTCGGAGTCAACGGAGCTCTTATTAATGTTTGCGGCAAGGTCTCAACATATCGGGCAGGTGATTGAGCCTGCGCTGGCACAAGGAAAATGGGTGGTTTGCGATCGCTTCACCGATGCCACTTATGCGTATCAAGGTGGCGGGCGAAACATGGAAATCAGCACCATCAAGTGGCTGGAAAATCTTGTCCAGGACTCACTGAGCCCCGACTTGACATTGTTGCTCGATGCCCCTGTCGAGATAGGCATTGAAAGAGTGCGAGAGAGGGGAAAACTGGATCGTTTTGAATCGGAAAAAATCGATTTTTTTGAACGGGTCAGGCAGGCTTATCTGAGACGAGCCGAACTATATCCGGACAGAATCAAACTCATTAAAGCGAATCGGCCATTAAACGATGTGCAAAGAGCACTGGTTGATGTGCTTCGGCAACTAATAACATGAACTCAAATTCATTATTACCCTGGCTTCAACCGAACTGGGAGCAGTTGTATAGTTACATTGCCCAGAAACGTGTTCCTCAGGCTTTGCTTATTACCGGTAATAAAGGCCTGGGAAAGCAACAATTGGCTAATCAATTCGCGCTTTCATTGCTGTGCGCAAACCCTCAGCCTAATGGTCTACACTGTGGTTATTGTGATAGTTGTAAGCTAATCAACGCCGAAACGCATCCTGATTATATCAACATTCAGCCCGAGGAAGCCGGCAAAAGCATCACAATTGCCCAAATTCGCAATTTAATTACACAGCTCACCTTAAAGCCTCAGTTTGAGGCTTATCGTGTCGTTATTGTCAATCCTGCCGAGCAGATGAATCATGCCGCGGCCAATGCCTTTTTAAAATGCCTGGAAGAACCGACAGAGCGCACTATTATTATATTAATTACCGATAAACCGGCAAAATTACTGGCAACTATAGTAAGCCGATGTCAAAAGATGGCTATAAATATTCCTGCCAAGGATATTACGCTCACCTGGTTGCAACGGCATGTGCAGGAAGATACGGAACTGTTGTGCGGTCTGGCCAGAGGAGCGCCATTATTGGCCCAACAATATGCAGAAGAAGGTCATATAACTATACGTAATGAATGCTTCAAAACATGGTGGGGTATAGCAAAACAGCAGTGCAACCCTGTCATTGTTGCTGAAGATTGGCATAAACTGCCAGAAGCTCCATTGTTATTTTGGGTTACCTCCTGGATTATCGATATAATCAAGTGTTTTTATCTGGCAAATATTGAAAATCTGTACAATCCGGATTTGGAGAAACCCTTGAAAGAACTGTCACAACGATTAGAATTAACAAGAGTTTATAAATTGTACGATCTATTATTGGAGACTCGACGACGATTGGATTCTCCAGTCAATAAGCAATTGATGTTTGAAGAAATCTTAATAAAATGGTCTGAAATCAACTTGTTGAGCAAATAATACCATGGCAGAATCAGCACCCAGACAAGGTATATTGTCACTTTCAATCAAAGATAAAAACGCTTTATATGCGGCTTATATGCCTTTTGTGACCAACGGTGGTCTGTTTATTCCGACCAACCGAGACTATCAAATGGGTCAAGAAGTATTTATGCTGCTTAATTTAATGGAAGAAACCGAGCGACTTCCCATTGCCGGAAAAATAATCTGGAAAACGCCGCCGGGTTCCGAAGGCTACAGAGCAACAGGCATCGGTGTGCAATTCAGTGATCAGGATGGGGGCATGGCTCGCAACAAAATAGAGACCTACTTGGCCGGTGCTTTAGGTTCCGACCGCTCAACCCATACCATGTAATTTTATCGAATGCTCATTGACTCTCATTGCCATCTGGATCGCATAGACCTGAAGCCGTATCAAAATGATTTTTCCTGCTTCATGAAGGAAGCGGAAAATAATCAAATTGAACATATGTTATGCATAGCAATCGACTTGGAATCTTATCCGGCCATGCATGACTTGGTTTCAGGGTATTCTCAAATATCGCTGACCGTCGGCGTTCATCCCAATGTTAAGGATGGCAGGGATCCTGGCGTAGATGAACTCGTCGCTTTAGGACAGGAAAAAAAGGTTATCGCAATAGGGGAAACCGGATTGGATTATTTTCGCAGCGAAGGCGATCTTGGCTGGCAACAACAACGCTTCAGAAATCACATTAATGCAGCAAAAATATTAAAAAAACCTCTGATTATTCATACCCGCGAGGCCAAAGAAGATACATTGCGAATTTTGGAAGAGGAACGTGCTCAGGACATAGGCGGAGTGATTCATTGCTTTACCGAAGACTGGGATTTCGCCGAAAAAGCCCTGGATTTGAATTTTTTTATTTCTTTTTCCGGTATCGTGACGTTTAACAGTGCCAAGGCAATTAAAGAAGTAGCAAAAAAAATACCTGCCGACCGCTTCCTCATTGAAACTGACTCGCCTTATCTAGCGCCGGTTCCGTTTCGCGGAAAAACTAACTATCCCACTTATGTACGTTATGTGGCTGAACATATAGCTGAATTAAGAAATACAAGTTTTGAACAAATCGCGAAACAGAGCTCGGAGAATTTCAAAAGGCTTTTTCAATTAGAATGTGGCTAAACAACCACCCGCTTGAGCGGGTGGTTGTTTAGCCACATTAGAGCATTTACCTATTTTGCATAAACGTAACACATATATGATCCGATCAAAAAACTTTCCTTGCCGCCAAAGACTTTATTCTGCCCCCGGCTTTGCGTTGATTGGTTTGACAGGAATCTTGCTGATGCTTGGGTAACAACGGCTCTACATGTGTCCAATTAATAAGGTTTAACTCCGTGTATCATTATTATGTTCACGCTGCAATAGAAAGCATTATCCAGAGCGGCCTGCCTCAATTCCACACGCCATTGATCTAATTCTTTTTGCGTAATGATGTTATCGGCTAAAGCTTTATTTTCAATAGTTTCCTGGACTGATAAAGCATAAAACAACTTTAGGTCATTAGTATAAAGGGGGAAAATATCAATTTGAATGTCATTGAAACGGGCATTGTTGAACAAGCGATATAAACTCCGCCCTGAATAGCCATTAGCAAAAAACTTTTCTAAACGATAGTTTAACAGTAATTTCTCTGTTTTTACTGAGTGACAATCAATAGACAGGCTAGCCCAGTCGGTATCGATGACCACGACGTTACCTTCTGGTTTTGTAACTCTGAACATTTCGGCCAGCACCTGTCTAGGGTTACTCAAGTGCATAAAAAGCCGCTCGCTTCGACAACTGTTAAAATAGTTGTCCGGAAAAGTTAAAGCGCAGGCGTTTTCTTGTTGAAAACGGATAATACGACTCATCTCTAAAACTTCTACTTGTTCCAATGCTTTTTTTAACATAGCCTCATCATAGTCCACGCCAATGACAGAGCCGTTTGGCGATACGAGTTTACCCAGCTCAATAGCATCAATGCCCGGGCCGCATCCCAGATCAAGAACTGTATCATTCTGTTTGATTTGCATTTTTTTGTAGCTAATTTGCTTAATAGATGAAAAAATTTCACCTGTTTTTTTTAGATAATCAATGTCAACAGGACCTTTAAATTCAGTCATATGATTTTTTCCTTTTAGGATAAATGTTTATTTTCTTCTATATTTATCTATAGAAAATGGACTAAAATCTCATCATAATTATATGAATAGATAAGAAATTTAACTAGATAAAATTTATGCATTATCATTCAATAATTAGGTATGTGTATTGATTATTTTATGAACTTAAAAAAAGGGATATGGATAGCTATGTTAGACAGAGAAGAAATAGGAAATCATTATTCAAAATATTTCCAGATGATCAATGTTAATACGGAAGAATTAAGAAAAATCGCCTATAAATTGCGATATAGAGTGTTTCATGAAGAATACGGCTATCACAATTTAGGCAATCCCTTAAATAACAATATGGAGATTGATGATTACGATGAATATTCTTTGCATAGTTTGTTATTTCATAAGCCCAGCAACCAGGCCATCGGTTATATACGACTAATTCCTCAAACAAAGAAACATAACAAATCATTGCCGATTAAAAAATATTATGGTGAGTCATTTGATTTCAGCAAGACTAGTCTGGATAGAATGCCGGAAATAAATATTGGTGAACTTTCGCGAATGGCTATTATTTCAGCATTCAGAAAGAGACTTTCTGATAATTACTATCTAAACCAGGAGCATACTAATCAATCTGAAAATATAACTCGTACAAATAAACGCTATCCTGTCAATTACTTACCCATGTGTCTTATTTCAGCAGCAATACATTTTTTGTTTATGGAAGATATAGAATATAGTTTTGCTATGATAGAAACGCGATTTGCAGTTCTATTACGCCATTTCGGCGTACAGTGTGATCAAATAGGAAAGCCCGTTGAATGCTTTGGAATACGAGCCCCTTATGTATTTTATCGAGAAAATACCTACAGAAATTTAACGCCCGAATTTCGCAGTCTGTTTGATAAAATAAGTAGCGAATTAGCTGAACAAAGCGCTATAAAAAATACTCTAAATATTAATGCAAGATAAAACCAAGAAAAAAAGCAGATTCCTGAGTCTCACCTGGAAAGCAATTTTAGCCGTCAGCATTGCCATTCTGACATCTTCAGGCAGTGTTTTCATGTTCGGCAACCTGACATTAGAAAAAAATTATACACAGGAGCGTGATAGGGTACACCGGTTTTACCAGCAAGCATTTAACAGTATTCTACAGCAGTCAAAACTTGATCAAATCGATATCACCTGGATCGTTCCCGCTATTATTAGTCTTGACCTTTCATCGCATCAGGCATTAAACCAGATAGAAAAAATTATTAATGCCAATTGGTTCAAAATCGAGCTTGAGTCTGACATAAAATCCGCTTATTTATTTTCTAAAGGTGGTGGGTTGCTTAATAGTTGGGGCGATACCACACTTAAGGCGGATGTTTTTTCCCCCTGGCTCAATTACGTACTTGAAAATGAAGAGCCATTTGAAAAAATTCTCTGTAATATCAGTTGCGTACAATATAAAGCTTATCCTTTCTTACATAATGGGGAATTTGCCGGCGTGTTCATATTTGGAAGAGACCTGGCAGACATGGTGCTAAGAATGAAAGCGATTACCGGGAAGGAAATTGGGATTCTTGTACAGAGCAATGAAAATAGAACAGTCTCAACAAGACCTATTCTTGATAAATGGTCAAAGACGATTATCGCACTAACGGAATATCAAAAAAGCTTTCCTATCTTGCTGGCTGTCATGAATAAAATACCAAATGGCTTGCCGGAAAAAAAAGCACGCTTTGAATACAATAATAATAATTATGAGATAATTGTTTTTCCATTTAGTAATGACAGTAGCATTGCCGATCTTGTTATTATCGATAACTTAAGCGAAGAATTAATTGATATTAATAAATCTTCAATGCTATACGCATTAAGTGGTGTAATAAGCTTAATATTGGCAGGTATAATATTGTTATTATTGTTAATTAAACCAATGCGGCGCTTAAATGCCTTCATTGCTTTACTGCCATGGATAGCCAAGAAAAATTACATAAAAGTAAACGATATTATGCCGGCAACTTCCGCACATAAACTATTTAATGATGAAATCGATATATTAAATAATGCCACACAGGATTTAATCGTCACTCTGAAAAATTTAGACAGAGATGTCGATTTGCGTACACAACGATTGGCCGAGAGAACTGTTGAACTGCAGCAGGAAAAAAATCTGGTTTCCAATATACTTAACACAGCTCAAGTTATTATCATAACCATTAATAATAATGGAAAAATATTAATGAGCAACAGGTATGCAGAGAAATTGATTGGTTATAATGAAGAAGAATTAAAGCAACAATTGTTCGTTGACCTGGTTTTTGGCCATGAAGATTTCAAAACTATTTCTAGTGCTATTAATGAAATCGCCAATCGACAACGAAGAACCTTCCGTTATGAATGTATTATATTTTCTTCAAAAGGAAACGAATTATACATTTCATGGTTTTTTACCCTTATCAAAAACAATAAAAAAACCGAAATATTATCGGTTGGGCTTGATTTAACTGAACGCAGAATAACCGAAAAAAAATTGTCATGGCTTGCAGATCACGACCCATTGACCAACTTATATAACCGCCGGCGGTTTGACCAGGAATTGACTCATGCTTTATCTGTCGCCACACGTTATAACCAGAAAGGCGCTCTTATCCTGTTTGATATCGATCAATTTAAAAATATTAATGACAGTAGCGGTCACAATGTGGGGGATGAATTATTGATCAAAGTGGCCGATAAGCTGCTTTCGATAATTCGTGATTCGGATATTGTTGCCAGATTAGGTGGTGATGAGTTCGTGGTTATTTCTTATTGCATCGATCAGGACCATGCAGAGAAATTGGTACAAAAAATTTGCACCGAGATTGCGACCGTTAAAGTGGCGGTTAACAATATTGAGCTGGGAGTCACTATTAGCGCTGGTGTGCTGATTTTTCCGGCCCCCGGTTTCTCGCCTCAAGAATTGATGGCCACCGTTGATATTGCCATGTACAAAGCAAAACAAATGGGCAGAGGAGGGTGGTGTCTTGCCTCAATGGAGGATTTGGCCAGAGATGAAATCCGACACAGGGTGAATTGGAAAGCGAAAATTGAAAAGGCGTTGGAAGAGGATAGATTCGTTCTTTATTATCAACCAATTATGAGAATTACCGATAAAAGCATTTCCCATTATGAATGCTTGTTACGGATGGTTGGAGAAAACGGAGAAATTATTCCGCCGGGCATGTTTACCGGTATTGCCGAGCATTTCGGACTGATCACTAAAATTGACCAAAGAGTGATCGACCTTGCCTTTAAAAAGCAGTCTTTATTTATAAAGCAGGGATTAGAAATTCATTTGTCAATCAATCTTTCAGGTGAAATGCTTTCTAATCCCAATGCATTTTCCATTATTACTGAGCATCTTGATAAATGGAATGTTCCGGCTCATAAGTTCATTTTCGAGGTTTTGGAAACTCAAGCGGTAACCAATATACAAGCGGCTCGTGATTTTATGACCTATGTAACGAATATCGGTGGCAAGTTTGCCTTGGATGATTTTGGTGTGGGATTTTCATCAATGAGTCATTTAAAACAACTGCCTGTGCAATATTTAAAAATCGATGGCGGTTTTATTAAAAATCTTGCTAACAATAAGGAAGATCAGCTTTTCGTAAAAGCAATCAATGATGTCGGGCAAGGGATGGGAATTAAGACAATTGCCGAGTTTGTTGAAAATGAAATGATATTAAAAGAATTGTTGGACATGGGCGTGGATTATGCACAAGGTTATGGCATAGGTAAGCCCATGCCAGAACCAGAGTTTAATCCGTATAAAGGACACTCCCAGCCTACGCAGGAAACGTCAAATAAAATTAAAAATCATAAGACAACATCACTGAATATAAATCCCAATGCTGTTTTGTAGGGCCTGGATTTTCTAAAGTGGATATTGCGCCAGTACCGTTTATGCGATGATATTCCGTGCTCAGAAGTAAATTAGGTATTATTTTTAACCGCAAACCGACAGTCCAGTCCTTAGCAAATCGTGAATAAGCCGGTCTGCCATATTTCATAGCAAATTTTTCTCCATTTTTATCATCTTTATCCCAGATAAGTTCGTCATATCGAATCATTCCCTCCAGATAGGATGTAAATTTATAAATGCCTTGAAGATAATAACCTGTGCCGGTAGTATCAGAATCAGGAAAAAGTCCGAAATTATTTAATCGCAAATTTCGAAACTCATATTCTCCAGTCAGAGACCATTTCTCAGCATTATATTGAGCAGAAAAAATTAATGGTTTAAGTTGGATTTGACCTGAGCTTAAACTAGTCGGAGAAGGTGCAGGGGAAAAACGACCGTTAAATTCGATATATGTAACCGCAAGTCGCACTTCACCACCTCGCCATTCATAATTTAAACGGCCGCCCCAAGATGCTTCGCCTTCCATTTTTCCTGGAGTATTACCTACAATTAATTGTTTAAAATCAGGATCATCATTGCTACGAGGACTTATGGCACCGAAATTAAAAGAAAAGTCTCCCCAATCAGTGTTTTGCTCGCCATATATATAACCTCCATCAGCGGATAATGCAATATTCCGATTAATATCAAAATAAATCGATTGAGGCAAAAATATACTAGGTCTGGTAGAGGCAACATCCCGAGTATCATTATATAAACCTAATGGCGTTGGGACTCTTCCTGCCTTAATCCCCAGCAAACTTTCCTCAGAAGAGTACAAACGATAGTCAGCAAGCCCATAATCGATACGTAGGCCTTGCTCATCGGTTAATCCCGCATCCCGCCATACCACCTGCATCGCTATCTGTAAATCAGGGATGATGCGCCATGAACCATTAATGCCTAATTCCCTGAAATCGGTAGAAATACTATCGTCGGAGTTGCCGAAAAAATTATTGTCCGATGTATGAATAATTGCTTGAGAAAGGAAACCGTGAATTTGAACCGAATCCGGCAACCAGTTTTTTTCACCTGCAATGCAATTGCTGGAAATAAAAGACGCTGCAATCAATGTGTTGCAGACGATAATTCTCTTGATTTTATTTAAATTAAATTCCATAACATACATATCGTATTTCCTTATTTAATATCCAATTTCTTGATGCCATCAGTTAAGTCTTTTAAATTTAAATAGCCTACAGATCCTGGCGTGTTTGCTATTTTTTCAATCATTTCCGTTTTACTTTCTACAAGAATTGGAGCTTGTCCAGAACCGCTGAATACTAATTTATTCCAGTTTCGGCGCATTTGATGAGGAAAAACATTTAATATTTGTTTACAGAATTGTTTATGTAACGGGTCATCATCGTTTAATACAAAAACTGTCACGGCTGATCCATCATTCCAGCGCAGCAGGCGCATTTTAAAAATAGCACTCAAACCGTTTCGGCTTATGGAGTCTTGTTGATTAGTGCTGTTGATGACTGGAATAACAATATTTTGTTGCTCATTTACAGGTGGCGCAGCTGAAGCAAATTGATTCAGAAGAAGGACGAATAGAGTGAGTATCAAGCTCAATCTGGGTCGTAACTGAGAGAATAGGGCAATTTGTTGCAAACTGGATAACCGGTTATATATAGATTCGACTTTATAGAAAACGCCTAATGGGAAATTGTTAGCTGTAATACAATTCCATTATGGTTAACGCTTTTTCTAATTCTTCATTATTATTATAAAAATGTGGCGACAACCGTATTCCACCACCGCGTAAGGCGCAGATAATGCCGTTTTTCTGCAGGTATTTGTAAAATGCATTATTCGGGATTGTTTTGTGTTTGAATACTATGATACCGGAATTAAATTGATTTTGCCGTTGCGATAATAATATTAGCTGATCATTTCTATCAATTCGATCCATTAAATAATTTGATTTTTCCATAACCAATGATTCAACAGCGGCCATTCCCGTTTCCAGTAATAGGGATAAGCTGGCTGAAAGCGCATGGATGCCAAGCATATTTGGGCTGCCGCATTCAAAGCGACGTGCCGTAGGATGAATTTCCCACGGTTTGTTCTCATAATTATAGGCGTCTTTCATCATATGCCAACCGTACTGAGTCAATTTCAGCTTATTCCTGGCCTCCGGCGTGGTATAAAAAACACCCAGACCTTCAGGACCTAGCATCCACTTATGACCATCGGCCATAACGAAATCAGCATGATAAGCCTGCACATCAAACTGAACGGCTCCCAGGCTTTGAATAGCATCGATACAGAACAGGATATTGCGCTGTTTGCAGAATGCTCCTATTTTTTCCAGGTCCAGACGCAGGCCCGTGGCAAATTGAATAGAGCTGATCGTTAACAATCGGGTATTGTTATCCACCAATGCAAATAAAGCGTCTTCAGGGGAAATGGCGCTCCTTAAGTCCGCTTGACGAAATTCCACACCCAGATTTTCCAGGGATTGCCAAGGTAACCTATTAGAGGGGAATTCCTCGTCGCTGGAAACGATATTGTCGCCGGATTGCCACTCCAGACCATAAGCGACAAAGGATAAAGCTTCCGAGGTGTTTTTAACTAAGGCAATATCATCGACGGAAGGCGCATTTAGCAATGTTTGCAATTGGCCGCGTAATTCGGATTCCTTAGCCAGCCAATCAGAATAAAAATGGGAACCGTACTGGGTGTTTTGTTCTGCAAACTTAATAACCGCAGTACTGGTTCTTTTGGGCCACGGTGATACGGCGGCATGGTTTAAATAAATTAAGTCATCGGTTAGCGGAAATTCTGGATGTTTCATAACAGGTTAATCTCGAAAATAAAGACGGATTAATAAACAAATAACTTCGCATAATGTATATTATGTTAAATTATGGTGTGCTGACATAAATCTAATGCTTTTGTCTCAATCAATAGTATCGATCCAACGACAACGCTCGTTAACGATGTTGGATGTCTTATCGTTACCGATTCCCTTGGCGATCAGAGCTATTACCCTGTCATCGGTATCGTAGCCTATATGCGCATTAATTGGATTGGCCAACTTGCCAAGGCCGAACGCGTCAAAAATTGTGGCAACATTGATATTAATATTGGTTACGTCTATACATAGCCTGGAATCCAGGTATTTTTCAACGAACCCTCTAGGTACGGCATAACTGAGAAGATCATTAGGATCGCTGAAAGCAATAATCGATGTTTTAGAAAGCATGCGCTGATCATATTTATCCCCTTGTGGCCGGCAATAAGATGCTTTTTGGTTGTTCACTTCAGGCAGTTTTCGACCCAACTGCAGCATAGGCAATTGATTGGACATCATATAAATAGGGATTTCCTTGCGTTTTAATGCTTCAACCAGTTCCCTTGACTCGATTGAGTCGTCCTTATATTGACTGTTACGGGTATCCATTAAAGAAGCAATTCGCTGCATACCATCAATCGTGATGCGACTGCCAAGACTGTGGGAAATGAAAGCATACTGGTCATTATCAATATTGGTCGTTAGCGAGTTGTCATTAAATGAGCAGGCTTGTGCCTCATCATTCGGCAAGTTTTCCCAATTACTTTTAGTCATCCAGCAGAATGATTGTGTAAATGAAATCAGGATCTCTTCCCTGCTATCGCCCAAATAAATGATAGGGTCTGGTCCTGTGTCATTGGAAAATTTTTTCATCAGATCATTGATTTCCGCTCGGCGAAAGGAATATTCTCCGGAGTTATCATAAGCCAGTACTTCCTTTTGCTTGGCGGTAATGACTGACCAGGTTAACTCGTAAAACATTAACTCCTTGGTTCTGTCCCTGCTCAGCAAACGGTTGATTCTCAAGTTGCCAAGATTCTTGGTGGTATCAAATGGGTCGGTCAAGGTAATATTCTTGTACTGCGCCGACATGACCGGCAAATCAAGTTCTTTAGCTAACTTTTCTACAAATTGTGTCGAATATCCCGGCAGATGATCCCCTACTCCGTGCACCATGAGCACTTTCATTTTTCCTTTCTGCAGATTCAGAAATGGCATAATTCCATTAAAGGATTTTCCCCATACTTCACAAAGACGCGTATCAACGGCTTGCTGCTTTTCCATGACGGCTTCGACAACACCTTTGCCAAAACTGGAACAACCACTTATTTGCGCGGCAACAACTGATAAAAAGAAAATTTTAAATAGTGGGTTCATGCGATATATTGATAAAACTCGTGCGATAAAACAAAAGTCAGAAATATTACCACTTACCTATAAAAACTGATAATCGATCTCAACCAGTAAACATTTCATGGAAGTATGACCCAGCATTCTTTATTAAAAAAACTATTCAGCTTTATTATTGTTTTAACAGGTATTCCATCATTACATGCGCAAAATTTACTGGAAACTTATGAACTGGCATTGGAAAACGATCCTGTTTTAAAGCAGGCCCTGGCTAATCAATTCGCCACCGGTGAATTAAAAGATCAAAGTATCGCACGCTTTCTTCCGAATATTTCAGCAACCGCAACCAGCGGCAGAAATCGGTTGCATAATAAAAAAGCCAAGAATGCTCAATTTTCGGATTTTCGTGGCTTGCAAGTTAACCAAGAATACTGGAACCATACGTTTAGTCTGGATCTGGCTCAACCATTATTTCATTGGGATCACTGGATACAGTTGAGCCAATCCGACAATCAAATCGCCCAGGCTGAGGCTTCTTACCAAGCGGAGTTGCAGAACCTGATGGTCAGAACAACCGAGGCCTATTTCAATATTCTATCGGCCGAGGATAATCTGGAATTTACCCGGGCGGAAAAAACCGCTATAGCCCGGCAGCTTGAACAGGCGAAGCAACGATTTGAAGTCGGACTCATCGCCATTACCGATGTTCATGAGGCGCAGGCGGCCTTCGATCAGGCCAGCGCCAGTGAGATAGAAGCCGTTAATAACCTGGATAATCAAAAGGAAGCCTTAAGGGAAATAATCGGTGACAACGAAGCATTATTGGATTCACTTGACGAAAAGCTGCCTTTGGCCCAACCCGAACCCATGGACATTGCAGCCTGGAGTAACTCTGCGGAAATAAATAATTTCAATATCATTTCCGCGGTCAATGAGGCTGAAGTTTTTCGTAAATCAATTGACCTGCAACGTAATGGACACATGCCTCAATTAGATCTGGTTGCCTCTTACGGGGTATCCGATGATAACAGCAGTTTTGGTTTGCGCGGCGATATGCAATCAGTGGGTGTGCAGTTAAATGTACCTTTGTTTGAAGGCGGAGCGGTCAATTCACGTACCCGCCAGGCCGGTTATGAATATGAAGCCGCCAAAGAAAGACTGACCGCTGTCAAGCGCTCGGTAAAACGCCAGGTAAAGGATGCATTTCGGGGCGTAATGTCCAGCATAAGTCGGGTAAAAGCCTTGAAGGCGACGATAATCTCGGCTGAAAGCGCCCTGGAAGCGACTGAGGCAGGTCTTGAAGTAGGAACACGGACCATGGTGGAAGTGCTGGCCGAACAACGTAATTTATACCGGGTTAAACGGGACTATGCACGTAGCCGGTACGATTATCTGATTAATGGCATTAGACTCAAGCAGGCCGCCAGTAACCTTGCAATAGAAGATCTTGAGCAAATTAACCAGTTGCTGATGACCGATGCAGGCAAAAATTAGAGACTGCCGAAGCAGTCTCTTACAACAGTCACTAAGCCGATTTCACGGCTGTCACTAGCGCATTGGCGGCCATCCTATGACTCAGATTAATCTGAACAAACCCGGCCTCTTGCAGTTGGTTTAACGCTACGGACTCGCGCATGATATGGTTTTCGGACTCGTCACTGAATAAATGCACTATCCAGTTTTCCAATAGTTCAAGTTTATTGGCTTCGGTTAATATTCTGAAATAATCATTGACCTCTTGCTGAACGATACGCGTATGCATGGAAATATCATCCAAACCATAACGATCGCCATTAATAAACTGCCCGCCTGGCTTCAGTACCCGGAAAATCTCCTCTATCACTTCCTGGCGGTAGGTATTCAGGAAATTGTGCAAAGTATAAGCCGAGGCCACGATATCAACGCTGCCGTTCTCCAGATTCTTTAAGGCAGTCAAGGCATCGTCGCCACAAAAAGTCAGTCTCCCGTCATCCATCCACCTTTTCAGATGCTTCTTGGCTTGATCCTGCATAGTCGGCTCATTATCGATACTGAAAACGCTTGAAGCTTCCCTGGCGGTTAATATTGATAATGTGGTGATGCCTGTTCCACTACCCAGTTCGACGATGTTTAATTTGTCTGTATTTAGTTCAGGATATTCAGCTACTTTGGCGCCGACCAGTCGACTCATTTCCGCTGCTAAGGGACTAATCAGTTTCAACATTTCATAGTCCTGCCCTATTACTCCGGAGAACATTGCATCGTAATGAGATTTTTTATTTGTCATGATTTAGATTCCTGTTTGCGCGCGTAAGCAGCTAATTGCTCAGTTGTCGCTTCGGTTTGGAACTTATCCTTCCACTCGCTGTAAGGCATTCCGTAAATCACTTCTCTGGCTTGTTCATAATCCATGTCGATTCCGCGCTCTGCCGCAGCGGCCATATACCATTTCGCCAGACAGTTTCTGCAGAAATCGGCCAAAATCATTAAATCAATATTTTGGACTTCGGTATGCTTTTGTAAATGGCTGATTAACTGCCTGAATGCAGCGGCCTCTAATTCAATTTGTGAATTGCTATTCATAGATTTCCTCCAAAAATATTGAATATTCTAGCAGATACGTACATCGAGTTATGTACATTCACGAGCAAAAATTTTACAATGACACGTTATCAAGTTTGCCTAGCAGACGAGTCAATATATGGAAATTCACAGTTCATCGTTAACGTTTTCGCCTATCGGCCATAACCGACAATTCATCGGAAAAAATGACGGCGCGCAAAACAAAAACGAAGCAAATGAACTTTCTATTGTTAAAAAGTCTCATAATCCACGGTTTAATCGGGTCCTTTCGCCCGATGAGATAAAAGAAACGCTCGATAATGCCAATTTAAGTCTTGATCGGCATAATACGTATAGACCAACTGATATACGAATTTTAAAGGCGCTTGACGCCTATCGTCAGGAAATTAATCAGCCTCTACTCGATCAACGTATTGAATTGATCACAGGAATAGACACTTATGTCTGACAACTTTCACTTTTAGCTTCTATGAATCAGCTTTTCGAATTTTTCCCTATTATCTTATTTTTTATTGCGTTTAAGCTTTACGATATCTATGTCGCTACCGCGGTTGTTATCGTAGCGACGATTATTCAAGTTGCCTATGCCTGGTTTAAACACCGCAAAGTTGAAACCATGCAATGGATCACCCTGATTCTGATTCTTGTGATGGGCGGCGCCACCATCTATTTACAGGATGAGCAATTTATCAAATGGAAACTTTCCATTATAGAGTGGTTGTTTGGCCTTGCGTTTTTAGGTAGTCAATTTGTCGGTAAAAAACCTTTCGTTGAAAGAATGATGTCCCGTAGCTTGACGTTGCCCGCCCAGATCTGGAAACGATTGAATCTTATGTGGGCCAGTTTCTTTATCAGCGTCGGCTTTATTAATTTGTACGTCATGTATAACTTCAACACTGACGACTGGGTAACTTTTAAGACATTCGGCGTGCCGGGACTAATGGTTATTTTTATTTTGGTGCAAATGATTTTTATCTACAAATATATCCCCGAAACAGAGGAATAAATCGTGTTATACGCAATTATCAGTGAAGATGCAGCGAACAGCCTGGAAAAAAGAATGACCGCGCGACCGGATCATCTTAAAAGATTGCAAGCCCTTCAGGATGCCGGTCGATTGATTCTGGCCGGTCCCCACCCTGCCATAGATACTGAAAACCCCGGGGAAGCCGGTTTTACCGGCAGCCTCGTGGTGGCTGAATTTGATAACCTGGAAGCTGCCCAGCAATGGGCCGATGCCGATCCCTATATTGATGCCGGCGTATATACACAGGTCACTGTTAAACCATTTAAAAAAGTCTTACCTCAATGACAACCCATACCATCAAACAATTATTAAATGACGCCTTCCAGCCCGAGCTTCTGGAGATTATAGACAATAGTGCCGCTCATGCCGGACATGCCGGAGCACGCAGCGGGGGCGGGCACTATCATGTCACTATCGTAGCCGACGCTTTTGAAGGTAAGTCTTTGGTTCAAAGGCACCAGCTAATCTATAAGGCGCTGGGCGATATGATGAAACACCAAATTCATGCTTTAGGCATCAATGCTCTCTCACCCTCTGAACATAGAACATAAGGAAAAGTATAAATGAAAAAAAAGATCATCCCTTTACTGCTTGCAGGTACCGCGCTAGTTTCAGGTTGTAACGAAGAAAAAGCGACCACAGCCACCCCTTCTGCGCCCGTGGTGCAAAAAGAGGATGCCGTTGCTGTTGTAAACGGCAAATATATCAGTAAAGATACATTGGCAGAGTTGGAAAGTGAAGTTGCCGAGCGAGCTCATGGGCAGGTATTCCCTAAGGAAAAACTGATAGAGGAACTGATTCAACGTGAATTACTGGTCCAGGAAGCTTTGAAAAAAGGACTGGACAAGTCGCCTGAGGTTGTGCAGCGTCTTGAAACGCTCAAAAAATCTTTATTATCGCAAGCCGTTCTGCAAGATTATTTAAAAGCAAATCCGGTAACCGATGAAGAGATAAAAGCGGAATATGACAGCAAAGTTGCAGCTGAAAAAGGTACTGAATATAAAGCACGTCACATTCTGGTCAAGACTGAAGATGAAGCTAAAAAATTGATTGCAAAACTGGACAAAGGCGCAAACTTTGCTGAGTTGGCAAGCAAACACTCTACCGATACTTCGTCCGAGGGCGGTGACCTGGGATGGTTTACAGCCAACCAGATGGTCGCCCCTTTCTCTCAAGCGGTAGAGACACTGGAAAATGGCAAATATACAAAAACTCCGGTACAAACACAGTTTGGCTGGCATGTTATTTTGAGAGAAGATTCTCGCCCGCAAACACCTCCGCCGTTCGAAGCGGTGAAAGAACAACTGGCGCCTTACCTGCAACGACAGAAAGTGCAATCCATGATCGAAAACCTGCGTAAGCAGGCACAAGTGGAAGTTCTGGTGCCGACGGCGGAAGAACAACCTAAACCTGAAGCCGCAGAGCCAGCGGCACCCGCCGGCGAGCCGGCGACTACAGAAGAACAACCGGCTGTTGAACCGACGCAGGAAGGTGCCGCCCCAACTGAAGAAGGCGCTACTCCTGAGGCAGAAAAACCAGCGGCCACGGAGACAAAATAAGCGGCCTGCGTATAAAAAAGGGCGGTTTACCGCCCTTTTTTTATGCTATTTTTTCCAGATACTGCAAAATAAACTGAACACTCCGATTCCCTCTGAATTCATTAATGTCCAACTTGTAAACTACCCTGCAAGTTCTCAGACCCAACCATTGTTCAGGGCGATCCACATAAAAAGCGATAGCATCGACCAGCAGGTCGCCTGCAGGCTTTCTTAATACCAGTTTAAGATGGCGCTGCCCGACTATACGCGCTTGAATAACATCAAACACCCCGTCAAAGACAGGCTCCGGGAATTCCTGTCCCCAGGTGCCGGCATTTTGTAATAACTCGGCAAATTCAATCGAGAGTTCGTTTTCAGATAGTTCGCCATCCGAATAAATCTTTAACTCCAGATCAACATTCGCTAAACGCTTTCTGACCATTTCATCGAAGGCCAGGGCGAAAGACGGATAATCATGCATTTTCAAGCTCAGACCCGCAGCCATGGCGTGACCACCAAACTTGCTCAGCAATTTAGGATGCTCGACGGCAATATCACTTAACACATCACGAATATGAACACCGGGGATCGAACGCGCGGAGCCTTTTATTTCGTCTTTGCCGGCCGAAGCAAAGGCAATAACGGGGCGATGCAGCCTATCCTTGATTCGCGAAGCCAATATGCCGATCACGCCCTGATGCCAGTCCGCATTGAACAAACAGACTCCGGCAGGCAAATGGTGTTCATCAAGGGTTTTCATTTCTTTTAACAAGGCGATAGCCTCATTTTTCATTTGTCCTTCAATTTCCCGCCTGTCATTGTTGAGATCATCAAGCTGAAGCGCTATTTCCCTGGCATGTGCCGGATCATCGGTTAACAGACATTCAATGCCCAATGACATATCATCCATGCGGCCTGCCGCATTGAGTCTTGGCCCCAGCGCAAATCCCAGGTCCGATGAACTGATGGATTGCAGCCGTTTGCCCGATATCTCGATCAGTGCATTCAAGCCCGGATGCCCTCTTCCCGTACGTATCCTTAACAAGCCTTGATAGACCAAGATTCGGTTGATTTGATCCAGAGGAACCACGTCTGCAACCGTGCCTAAGGCCACGTAATCGAGTAACTGACCCAGATTCGGTTCCTGGATTTGATGCCGATCAAACCAGTGCTGCTCTCTTAAGCGGCTACGCAATGCCATTAACACGTAAAAAATCACCCCCACACCCGCCAGAGAACCGCTCGGAAATTTATCATCGGGTAGATTGGGATTGACGATGGCGTCGGCGGCCGGAAGTTCATGTCCCGGCAAATGGTGGTCCGTTACCAGAACGGTTAATCCTGATTCCTTGGCCGCTTTGACACCGTCAATACTTGAGATGCCGTTATCAACGGTAATGATCATGTCAGGCTTTTGCTGCTTGACCAAATCAACAATTTCAGGCGTCAGACCATAACCGTATTCAAAGCGATTAGGGACAATGAATGAAACCTGCCCTGCCCCCAGCAATTGCAAGCCTTTGACCGCCACGGCACAGCTGGTTGCGCCGTCCGCATCAAAGTCGGCTACGATGGAAATTCTTTTCCCCGCATCGATTGCAGTAACCAAATGTGTCACCATCGCTTCCATGCCGGACAACAGCCATGGCGATGGCAGCTTTGTCAGCGTCCTGTCCAGATCAGCTTCAGACGTTAATCCTCTGGCTAAATAGATCCGCTCCAGTACGGGATGAAGCTCGCCGAACTGAGGACGTTTTTTACCTATGGGCCGGGCAATGATGTTTTTTCTCGCTTCTGGGTAATACATGTAATTCAATAAGTTAGCGGAATTAACGCAACGGCGATTTAAACGATATATGTGCAGGCAATGTGGTTCGAATCAACAAATTGCTGGAAATTCAGTCGGTATCGCTCTGCTAGCCATTGATATCAGATAAAGGGATGACCGCCTATTATAATGGATACAGCATCATGGTCATCAATTCTTCCCGGTTTCTTCATATTTTTGTCATTTCCAGAATCTATAGTATAGCCGAAGCCCAAGCAATCCCGGCTTACTCAAAATCTTCATAAAAATCCACGGAAAATGAACATGAATAAAATCTTTTTAACCTCTCTTCCCCTGCTGGCAGCAGTTGGGGCTTTCCATCCTATCACCAGTGCCGCGAATGATGTCAAGGGACCGATGGCCTTTAAACCCATCCCCGGCTCTGCTTATAACGAGTTAACCAATGATCCCGCCATTTTGAATGAATCGACATGGTTGATTCCGGAAGGCTTCAAGCAGTCCATTGTGTCTGATGAATCCGATTTAAATATCTACATCAACCAGGACTGGCCCGATATGAATACGGTCAATGAGACCCGAATCCAGGCTGGCCGTTATTTGTATCGTACTCATGAAGTCCGTCCGGGCAATGATCAACGCAATGACGGAAAATTAGGTGGAACGGTTTCCGTGGTCGATTTACGAACCGGCATCGCCAAGGAACTGGTGGCAAGAGAAGATTGGGAAGCTCTGGATGGTCTGGTCTGGACACCCTGGCACACGCTTCTGGTTGCCGAGGAAACAAACGCGGGCGGTTATCCAGACCCCGATTATCCGCTTGCTACAGGAGGCTTGGTTTATGAAATCGAGCTGGACAAAAAAGACCCCTCAACGGCAAAAAAAGTGACCGCGCGTCCATTGCTGGGCTCAATTGCTCATGAAGGGATCGAGACCGATGATGAAGGCAATGTCTATGTGATCGATGAAGACCGTGCGCCGGGCGGATCCATTTTCAAGTTCGTGCCGGATAACTACGGCGATTTGAGTAGCGGCAAATTGTTCGCGCTGCGGGTTAAAAATGGCGGGCAAACCGGAGAAGCCGAATGGGTGGAGCTACAACTGGACCCGGTTACATTTGATGCACAAGCAGCGGCAGAGCAAGTCGGGGCAACGAGTTACTGTCGTCCTGAAGATTTGGAGCGTATCGGCAAAACGTTATACGCCGCGTTAACCTGCGAACCGCGTATCGGCGGTAAAGATGGCCCTGGCGCCGTGTTAGCCATTAGCCTGAATGAAATGCCGATGGTCAGTTACTTCGTTGAAGCAGGCGTCAATATAGCAACGGAAAACAAAGCTGCCGGTATAACCGGACTTAAGGGGCCAGACAATTTAGCCAATGGCCCTGACGGCAAGTTATGGATCGTAGAAGATAACGTGCCCAGCGATATTTGGGTGGCTGAACCTGATAACGACGGCGATGGCCATGCGGACGGCGTGCATCTGTTTGCATCACTGAAAGATAATGCGGCAGAAGGGACCGGTATCTATTTCGGCAAGGACCCACAGAAACTGTTCGTGAATATCCAGCATTCCGGAACAGGCAATGATAAAACGATGGAAATCACTAAAATCAAAAAACTTCATAAAAGCGATAAAAAACATAACGATTGATTTTATACGCGTTGCGTCGTTATTCGATCAGTAGCGCAATCCGCACATGCCGAGCCGCATCTTTTCGATTAGGATGCGGCTTTTTTATTGCCTGTTCCGATGGGCCTCCCGTTCAGTTTAACTTAACGGAAGCGGCTCGGCCTGACCGAGTAACAGCTGAAGAGAAAACAGCACCAGCCAGAGTCCGGCCAGGCCATAAAGCAAAAACATCAGCCAGAAACCGGTCGGCTGCTTATCCTTGCTGACTTCCAATCTCCCTTTGAAGCCATTCGGTCCGCAAGGTAGCCATCCGGTGCCCAAGGCACGATAATCCACGAGCAAAAGGCCAGCCCCCAGGCAAAGAAACAAGACTCCCTGAAACAGCGCCATCAGATATTCCCCCGGTTTTAGTTTTAAACCGGACAAATGCCGGTCACATGGAATCAATCAGCATGAACTAGTACTTAGTCAGTCTTGTTCTGACGAGTAAAATTTGCAGAGTATTCATAGCGTGCGATTAGTGCGAATGAATTCGCACCTACAATTTACCCGCCATAATTAAATTGACTGACAACTAGACTTTGACCAGAGGCGCATGCCAAAACGGCAACACATAGCACTTAATACGGTTCATGCGGAATTCACCGCCTGGATGCCATTCAAAATAAAAAGCCGGCAATCGCCGGCTTTTTATAAACGGTTCAGATTACAGATTACATGTTATCCAGAATCGCCTTCTTGACAGCATCCAGACTGGCTTCAATCGTAACAGGATGGGCGGCTTCGCATTGCTTGATGGCGCTATCGGGATCTTTCAAGCCATTACCGGTTAACGTACAAACAACTTTGCTGCCCTCTGGGATTTTTCCGGTGCTGATATCATGCAATGCTCCCGCTAATGAAGTGGCCGATGCCGGCTCGCAGAACACGCCTTCATATTGAGACAGCATTTTTTGGGCCGCCAGAATCTGCTCGTCGGAAAATTTATTGAACCAGCCGCCGGATTCTTTTTGCGCCGCCCAGGCCAAATCCCAGGATTGCGGATGGCCGATGCGGATGGCTGTGGCAACCGTTTCCGGCTCGTCAACCATTTGGCCCAGCACGAACGGCGCCGCTCCGGCCGCTTGGTATCCGCACATGATCGGACGCGTTTTGGTGACCGCTTGATGTGTATCGGTATCGGTTGAATATTCCTTATAACCTTTCCAGTAGGCGCTGATATTGCCGGCATTGCCGACAGGCAGGCAGTGGTAATCGGGAGCGCAGCCGAGTTCGTCAACGATCTCGAAAGCCGCTGTCTTCTGGCCTTCGAGCCTGAACGGATTGATCGAGTTGACAATCGTGACGGGAGCATGATCGGCTACTTCCTTAACCAGCGCCATGCCTCTATCGAAATTGCCGTTAATCTGGATGATTTCAGCGCCGTACATCAAGGTCTGCGCCAGTTTGCCCAGGGCGATCTTGCCTTCGGGTATCAAGACAAAAGCTTTGATGCCGGCGCGAACCGCATAAGCCGCGGCGGCGGCCGACGTGTTGCCTGTCGATGCACAGATAATAGCCTTGCTGCCATCTTCCACGGCTTTGGTCACAGCCATCGTCATGCCGCGGTCTTTAAATGAACCAGTGGGATTCAGCCCCTCGTACTTGACATAAATGTCGACATCCTTACCTATCAGCCGAGGTATGTTTTGCAGCTGAATAAGCGGGGTGTTGCCCTCGCCCAGACTGATCAGACGCGTGGTTTCACTGACCGGTAAACGGTCTCTGTAATGTTCGATAAGACCGGTGTAACGTTTACGAATAGACATGTTTTTTTATTTATCCCAAAGTTTCTAGGCGGATTCGGTTGACTTTACCGCTAACCGTCGGTAAAGCTTCAATTTCAGCAATGGCCGCATTCATCTCTTTTTCAAGCGTGATCTGGGTCAGCATGATGATCGGCAACGATGTTTTGCCATCCAGTGCTTCTTTCTGAACAATAGCTTCTATACTGATCTGGTGATTGGCAAGAATTCTTGTCACTTCAGCCAGGACACCGGGTTTATCCTCGGCATGCAAGCGTAGATAATAAGACGTCTTAAATCTGTCCGGCGACAAGACCGGTATATTTGCCAGCGCATTGGCCTGAAAAGCCAAATGCGGAACTCTGTTTTCAGGATCGCCGGTTAATGCCCGCACGACATCAATGACATCGGCGACCACGGCGGAAGCCGTCGGTTCCGCGCCGGCACCGGCACCGTAGTATAACGTCGGGCCGACCGCATCGCCTTTGACCAGTACGGCATTCATGACGCCGTCGACATTGGCGATCAGGCGGCGCGCAGGTATCAGGGTCGGGTGGACTCGTAATTCAATGCCCTCAGGCGTTTTGCGGGCGATGCCTAAATGTTTGATCCGGTAGCCCAAGGCATCGGCATATTCGACATCTTCACGCGTGATCCGGGTAATGCCTTCGGTAAAAACCTTGTCGAATTGCAGCGGGATGCCGAAAGCAATGGATGCCAGTATCGTTAATTTATGACCTGCGTCGATGCCTTCAACATCGAATGTAGGGTCGGCCTCGGCGTAGCCTAATGCTTGTGCCTCAGCCAAAACATCGGAAAAATCACGGCCCTTATCGCGCATTTCGGTCAGAATGAAATTGCTGGTGCCGTTGATAATGCCGGCCAGCCACTGGATCTGATTGCCGCTTAAGCCTTCACGTATAGCTTTAATGATGGGAATGCCGCCGGCGACAGCCGCTTCAAACGCCACCATGACACCTTTTTCGCTGGCTTTGGCGAAGATCTCGTTGCCGTGTAAGGCAATCAGGGCTTTATTAGCCGTGACGACATGCTTGCCGTTGGCGATTGCCTTCAGGATCATTTCCTTAACCAGACCGTCGCCGCCAATCAGTTCCAGAACAATGTCGATTTCCGGATCGTTGATGATTTCAAAAGGGTCTGTTGTTAAGGTAATGCCTTGCGTGTCGCAAATGCGTTCCCGGTTTAAATCCCTCGCCGATGCGCGGGTGATTATGATTTCGCGGCCTGCCCGGCGTGCGATTTCCGCTGCATTACGCTTTAAAACATTGACGGTACCGCCTCCGACTGTACCTAATCCCAAAACCCCCACTTTTACCGGTTTCAACTCAAACTCCTGCACAAAGTATTATTCTAGATAAATTCAACATTATATAAGGTTGTCTTTCTTCAACATATTACGAATACCGCGAACAGCTTGGCGGGTCCTGTGCTCATTTTCAATCAGACCGAACCGGACATGGTCATCTCCGTACTGGCCGAAACCAACACCGGGAGAAACCGCCACTTTGGCTTCCGCCAGCAATTTCTTCGAAAACTCCAGGGAGCCCATTTCCTTGTAAGGTTCCGGAATGGGCGCCCAGACAAACATTGTGGCCTTCGGTTTTTTAACCGGCCAACCGGCGGCGGTCAGGCCGTCGCACAGTACATCGCGGCGCTTTCTATACATCTCGGCAATTTCAGTCAGGCAATCCTGCGGGCCTTCCAGCGCGGTAATCGCCGCGATCTGGATAGGTGTAAAGGTACCGTAGTCCAGATAAGATTTGATACGAGCCAAAGCAGCGACAAGTTGCTTGTTGCCGCACATAAAACCGACCCGCCAGCCTGGCATGTTGTAGCTTTTCGATAGCGAGAAAAACTCGACCGCCACTTCTTTTGCCCCCGGAACCTGAAGAATGGACGGAGCCTTGTAGCCGTCGAACACGATGTCGGCATAAGCGATATCGTGTACTATCCAGATCTTGTGTTCCTTGGCCAGGGCGATTATCTTTTCAAAAAACTCCAATTCCACGCACTGTGTGGTCGGATTACCGGGAAAATTGAGAATCAGCATTTTTGGCTTAGGCCAGGAATCGACAATGGCTTTTTCCAGTTCCTCAAAGAAATCAATGCCGGGGACCAGAGGAATATGCCGCAGATCGGCGCCGGCGATAACCACGCCGTAAGGATGAATCGGATAAGCGGGACTGGGCACCAGCACGATATCGCCGGGACCTAAAGTCGCCAATGCCAGATGCGCGAGACCTTCTTTCGAGCCTATTGTGACAATCGCTTCGGTTTCAGGATCCAGATCAACATCGAAGCGGTTTTTATACCAGTTGCAAATAGCTCTTCTGAGCCTGGGAATGCCTTTGGAAACAGAATAACGGTGCGTATCCCCTCGCTGCGTCGCCTCAACCAGTTTCTTGACAATATGCTCGGGCGTAGGCTGATCTGGGTTTCCCATGCCAAAATCGATAATGTCTTCTCCGGCTGCGCGGGCTTTAGCTTTAAGCTCATTAACAATGTTAAAAACATAAGGAGGTAAGCGACTTATTCTATGAAATTGTTCCATTAACAGCCCTTGAGGAATAGAGTGTACAAGTGATAATAAAAAAACAGCCTAAAGTACTGTTGTTGCTGAGCCATGTCAAATATTTGACTTAAGGATAGGCCAGTGAAGCCGGGGCATACAGTTTAATGTGACGCGGATAATACCTGCTCCACGCGGATCAAATCCTCAGGCGTATCGACCCCGGCCGTCGGTGTCTGGGCGACGACTTTTACCCGTATGGATTCACCGTTCCATAGAATTCTTAGCTGCTCCAAAGATTCAACCGACTCCAGCGGTGATGCTTCCCACTGACAGTAACGGTTCAAGAAATCAACCGTATAAGCGTACATGCCGATATGCCGAAGATACGGCATCTTTCCCGATGGCATGCCGCCGGCATGATCAAAGCCGCCTCTTTCCCACGGGATGGGTGCGCGACTGAAATAAAGCGCCAGGCCGGCTTTATTCAATACGACTTTAACGGCGTTTGGATTAAAAATTTCCTCGTTGTCCACGATTTCAGCAGCCAGCGTGGCTATGCCCGCCTGCTGCTGCCCGGCTAATGCCGAGGCCACCTCGCGAATATAAGCCGGTGGTATCAGCGGCTCATCGCCCTGCAGGTTAACGATAATCTCTTCATGTCCCCAGCCGCACAGTCTGGCCACTTCGGCAATGCGCTCGGTACCGCTTTGATGATCCGGGCTGGTCATGATGGCTTTAATACCCTGCCCATTGACCGTTTGCAGGATTCTTTCGTCATCGGTGGCGACGATAATTTCATCGGCATCGGCTTCACGCGCACGCTCGCAGACATGCGCAATCATGGGTTTGCCGGCAATGCTCAATAACGGCTTGCCTGGCAACCTTGTGGAGGCGTATCGGGCGGGGATGACAACTTTGAAACGCAGGCTCATTTATGTAAAGCGTCGATTTCATCAAGGCTTAATTCGCGCGCTTCATCCTCCAGCATGACCGGAATGTCATCACGGATGGGAAAAGCGAGGTGATCGGCTTTACAGATTAATTCCTGTTTGGCTTTATCGTAGAGCAACGGGCTTTTACATAAAGGACAGGCCAGAATATCGAGTAATTTTTTATCCATTGTGCTTTGTTTTCAATAAGTTTAATAATTGTTCGGAAAATTCCGGTGCAAGGACGGCTTTTACCGGCACATACCAGTGTCGCGGGCCTGCGAAAGCCGTGCATTTTACCGCATCCTTTTCAGTCATCAACACCGGTTTGTCATCATTGAATTCGATATCATGCGGTGCAAATTTGTAATGGTCGGGAAAGCTGCACGTTATGCAGGACACACCGGCAGCCTCCAACAGCTTGAAGAAACGCTCAGGATTGCCAATACCCGCCAAGGCATGGCATTCACTGGCGCTGAAATCCTGCAATGGCTTTTGTCGCCCGGTGGCTAAATTGATCGCATTATCGCCGGTCAGCCGCATGGGGAATTCATTGTCTTCCGCTTCTCCGCCATTAACGACCCTGAAATCGACGCTTTGCAGCCTTTCTATCGGTTCCCTGAGCGGACCGGCCGGCAGGCAGTAGCCGTTGCCAAACCGCCGTTCGCCATCGATAACGGCGATCTCGATAGTACGTGCCAGGGCATAATGCTGAAGGCCGTCATCCGAGACAATGACATCACAATCCGCCTGCGTCAGCAGCAGCTTGGCGGCATCCGCGCGTAAAGGACCGACCGCCATGGGACACCCCGTTTGTTTGGCCAATAACAAGGCTTCATCACCGACCCGTTCAGCGCTGCTGTTTGCATCAACCCGCTGAGGCCATGATTCAGCCGTGCCGCCATACCCCCGGCTAATGATGCCGGGTCTGTAACCGGCTTCCATCAACAGTCGAGTCAGCCAGATCACGAGAGGCGTTTTACCGGTACCGCCTACGGTAATATTGCCCACGATGATAACCGGAACGGGTACGGCCTGTGTTTTTAATAGGCCCAGACGGTACAAAAACTTGCGAAACCTGACCAGGTCACCGAACAAAAAGCCCAATGGACACAGCCAAACGCCGATGAACGGATCCTTATACCAGATATCTTGCGCCCATCGAGCCAGCGTCTTTTTCATTCTCCGGTTTTCGGCTCTAGCGTCGGAAAGGTGATATGCGTAAACCCTGCTTGCCCCGCACTGTCCAACGCCGCAATGACCGCCTGATGCGGCGTCTTGCCGTCGGCCTGGATAATAAAAGGAAGATGCGCGGCATGTTTGGCGAGCTTTTGCAATTCCTGTTTCAAGGCATCCCTGTTCTGATTGACCAGTTCATGCGGCAGGCCGTCCTCGCCTTTCAGGGAATAAACGCCGTTGGCATCGATAGTCAAGGTAATCATTTTCTCATGCGTTTCAGGTTCTGATCCCTTGGCTTCCGGCAGCTTGATATTGACTTCCGTTTGCCGGTTAAACGTGGTCGTGACCATGAAGAAAAGCAGCAACAAAAAAACCACATCAATCATGGGCGCCATGGAGATTTCAGGCGCTTCCCTTTTTTTACGGTGAAAATTCATCAGGCCTCCTCGCGCTCCCCATGCAGGACTTCGATCAGTTTTAACGCCTCCTCTTCCATATCGACGACGTATTCATCGACCAGTCGCTCAAAGTAACGATAAAAAATCAGACTCGGGATGGCGACGGTCAAGCCGGCGGCCGTGGTAATCAGGGCGACGGAAATGCCGCCCGCCAAGGCATTGGGATCACCGACGCCATTGACCATAATGCCGGAAAAAACCTCGATCATGCCAAGCACGGTGCCCAATAAGCCAAGTAAAGGCGCAATTGAGGCAATAGTCCCCAGCGCATTGAGAAAGCGATCCAGGTCATGCACGACTTGCCGGCCGGCTTCTTCAATGCATTCCTTCATGACTTCGCGTCCATGATCGATATTGGCGAGACCTGCCGCCAGAATGCAGCCTAAAGGCGAACTGGTCTTCAATCGGTGCAACGCCATTTTGTCCAGCTTTTGTTCTCGGAACAGATTCCATACCTGCGGAACGAGCTCCGGCGGCAAAATTTTCTTTTTTTGCAGAGTCCACAAACGTTCGGCAATAATACCCATTGCGCCGATTGAGCATAGAATGATTGGCAGCATCATCCAGCCGCCACTTTTTATCACTTCAAACACATTATTTCCTAAAGTTCAGTATTGTTAACTAAAAACCACACCGGAAAGTATAGGTCACACACCGTAGTGTTGCCATTTTAACCTAAACTTGTCGGGTGTTGAGTATTTTCAAGGCCAATCAATAGGTAAGCGATTACAAAAGCCAGGCCGCAGGCCGCGGCCGCTATTGAATACACAAACGCAGGCCCCATTAATTCCCAGTAATAGCCGCTGTAGAGACTTCCGAGCATCCCCCCCAAACCGAAGCTCAGGCTGCTATATAAAGCCTGTCCTTTTCCCTGATGCCTACGTCCAAAATACAGATGGACCAAATGAATGGCCGCGACATGAGCGGCCCCGAAAGTGGCGGCATGCAGTACCTGGGCCAGAATCAGCAGCCCTAACTGGTCCGCATACCAGGCAATCATCAGCCACCGGCCGACGGCCAGCGTAATGCTGACCAGTAAAATATGCCGCAGCGAATAGCGCGATAACAACCGGTTCATGAACACAAACAAAACAATTTCCGCGCAAACGCCCAAAGCCCAGAGCCCACCGGTCATCGTTGTCGAATAATGATATTGCTTAAGATAAACGGAATAAAAAACATAATAGGGCCCATGGGCAATCTGCAGCAGCAGATAAACCGTCAAAAAAGCCAGGACTTCCGGTTTTTTCAGGATCTGCATGATGCCCACGGCGTCTGTCTCGTGGGTGACGGCATGGGCCTCCGGTGTCGTTAAGGTCACCAGCCAGATTAAAGCCAGCAATACCGCAATAGCGGCCGGAAGCACTGACATGCCCTGGCTGTCCAGCAACCAGCCAATGCCCAGCACCGTGGCAATAAAACCGACCGATCCCCAAAGCCTGATCTGGCTATAACGGTGGGGCTGGCTTTTTAAATGAAATAACGTTACCGCCTCAAATTGCGGCAAGGCGGCGTTCCAGAAAAAACTGAAGCCGATGGTAATCCAGGCAAACCAGACATAATTGTGGGCGATTAAAAAACCGACAAAGATCAGGACCGCGAAAAACGAGGCGATGCGGATAATGCGCAGGCTCTTGCCGGTATGGTCGGCAACCCAGCCCCACAGATTAGGCGCAATGATTTTGGTGCCGACCAGCAAAGCGGACAGTTCGCCAATCTGGCCGGCATTAAAGCCGCTATCTTTCAGATAGAGGCTCCAATACGGCATGAAGCCGCCCAGCGTGGCAAAATAAAAAAAATAGAAACCCGAGAGACGCCAGTAAGGAACAGCCATGAGATGCCTTATTTGTCGCCACAAAACATGCCGTCGTGTCTTATGGCGGTGATGTGAGTCATAAACAATGGCTTATCTTAAAACCGGCAATCCGGAATGAACGTCGATATTTTGTGCCCGATGGCGCAACAAGTGATCCATCAACACAATCGCCATCATCGCTTCGGCTATCGGCGTGGCGCGAATGCCGACGCAGGGATCATGGCGGCCTTCCGTTACCACGTCAATGGCTTCGCCCTGCAGATTGATGCTTCTGCCGGGCAGACGCAGACTGGAGGTCGGCTTCAGGGCGATGCTGGCGACTATGGCCTGGCCGCTGGAAATGCCGCCGAGAATACCGCCGGCGTGATTGCTCAGGAATCCGTCCGGCGTGATTTCATCGCGAAACTGCGTACCCTTGCTGTCGATGCAAGCGAAACCGTCGCCTATTTCGACCCCTTTAACGGCATTGATGCTCATCAACGCATGCGCCAGATCGGCATCGAGCCGGTCAAAAATCGGCTCGCCCAGCCCCGGCGGGACATTGCTTGCCATGACATTGACTTTGGCGCCTATTGACTCGCCCTGTTTGCGCAGCGCATCCATATAAGCGGCCATCTCCTCGATTTTATCGGCATCCGGGCAGAAAAACGGGTTGCTATCGATAATCGACCAATCGAGTTTTTCTATTTTTATCGGCCCCAGTTGCGACAGGTAGCCCCTGACCTCGATACCCGCCTGCTCTTTCAGATACTTTTTGGCGATGCCGCCTGCCGCTACGCGCATGGCCGTTTCGCGGGCCGATGATCGGCCGCCGCCGCGATAATCCCTGATGCCGTACTTATGCTGGTAGGTATAGTCGGCATGGCCGGGTCTGAAGCTGTCGGCAATTTTTGAATAATCCTTGGAGCGCTGATCGGTATTTTCAATCAGCAGGCCGATAGGCGTGCCCGTGGTTTTGCCCTCGAACACACCGGACAGAATCCTGACTTCATCGGCTTCACGGCGCTGGGTCGTGTGCCGGGATGTGCCGGGTTTTCGGCGATCGAGATCCTGTTGCAGGTCTGCTTCGGTCAATGGTAGTCCCGGCGGGCAGCCATCGACGATGCAACCTAAAGCCGGGCCGTGGCTTTCGCCGAATGTGGTGACAGTAAATAATTTTCCTATAGTGTTTCCAGACATTATGTTAAAGCCGCTAAAAATTGTTCGTGATATTGATTAACCTGTTCGGCCGTCAGTAAAAACACGCCGTCGCCGCCGCGCTCGAAATCCAGCCAGTAAAAAGGCACGTCGGGGAATGTGTGTTGCAGCGTTTCCGCGCTGCTGCCGACCTCCACGACCAAAATGCCCTGCTCCGTCAAATACTGACCGGCTTCGACCAGAATACGCAGCACGATATCCAGGCCGGATTCACCGCCCTTGAAGCCCATGTCGGGCTCGGCGCGAAACTCAGCGGGAAGCTGTTCCCATTCGGCATGGCTGACGTATGGCGGATTGCTGACGATGACGTCATATTGCAGCTTGGGCAATTCATTGAATAAATCCGACCGATATAATGCGACAGCATCGGCGATCTGGTGCTTCGCCACATTCATTTCAGCGACAGCCAACGCCTCGGCGGATAAATCGACCGCATCCACGTAGGCATCGGGAAATGCGTAAGCGCAGGCGATGGCAATGCAGGCGCTGCCGGTGCATAAATCCAGAATACGCAGCACCTGGTCTTCCTCGACCCAGGGCGCGAAGCGCTGCTCGATCAGTTCGGCGATCGGTGACCTTGGCACCAATACCCGTTCATCGACATAAAACGGCAGCCCCGCAAAGATCGTTTCATGCGTCAAATAAGCGGCCGGCTTTCTTTCGCTGATGCGTCTGTCGATCATATCGATGACCTGTTGGCGCTCGTCCAGCGTCAAAGCGGCTTCCAGGTAAGTATCGGACAGATTGTAGGGTTGATGCACGGTATACAGGACCAATGCCGCGGCTTCATCCAGCGCCGTTGCCGTACCATGGCCGAAACACACGCCGGCTTCGGTAAACCGGCTGGCGCCCCAGCGGATGTAATCACGGATGGTCGATAATGTGCTTAAAACATCGGATGGAGTTGTTTTCATTGCTCAACAAGAAATAATATAGAGACGATCAATCTCGATTGAAACGGGGATTTTAAACTAAACTTTTACAGCGTGTCCGAATAATCAACAAACAATGCATGAGTGAAATAGATAACAACCCTGGCAACACCGCTATCAGTTTGGCCAAAAACAAACTATTGTCGGATTGTTATTCCTATATGCTGTCGGATAAACTGGTGCTGCCCACGATTCCCGATGTGTCATTTAAAATCCGCCGGGCGATCAACGACGAGAAAGCCAATAGCACTAAAATCGCGCGTGTCGTGCAGATAGACCCGTCCATTACCGCCCGCTTGATCAGAATCTCCAACAGCCCGATCTACAGGGGGCGCAAACAAATCGAAAGCTGCCCGGAGGCCTTGACTCGTCTGGGATTAAGGGCGGCGCAGGATATCATTACCGCGTTTGCCATGAAATCGGTATTCAACGCCAGATCGCCGGTCATTCGCCGCAAAATGACTGAGTTGTGGATGCACAGCAGTTATGTGGGCGCCATCAGTGCCGTATTCGCCCACAAAGTCTCCGGCTTTGATCCGGATCGTGCCATGTTGGCCGGGCTGCTTCATGACATTGGTGTCGTGCCTATTTTGACCCATGCCGATAATCATCCCGATATTGTTTCCAGCCCCAAGGATCTGGCCGAAACGATTAAAGCCCTGCGCGCGGATATCGGCGTGCAGATTATCCAGCGCTGGGATTTTCCCGCTGATTTTGAGGATGTGATCATCAATGCCGAAAACTGGTTTATCGATAACCCGAACCCGCCCAATTACGCGGACATCGTCATGGTCTCGCAATTGCACAGTTACATCGGCAAGATTGATATCAAGAAAATGCCCAAGATAGCCGAATTGCCGGCCTATAAAAAACTGGCCGGGCATCTCGATGCCAAAGACAGCATTAATATTCTCGATACCGCGAAGGATGAAATCGAGAATATCCGGCAAATGCTGGCTTAACCGCATGGATGTCAAGGCATTCATCAGCGCTCAAAGGCAATTGCCGCTAGGCAAGCTGGCGGCAAGCCGGCTGAATCTGACTGTCGGCCAGGACATCGATGCCAAAGTCATCAGCGCCGGCATAAGTGAGGAAAAAAGCGCCATTCTGTTGAAGGTGGTCGACCGGCATCTGCAACTGCAAAGCTCTCAACCCATCGAGCTCACGCCCGGGCAGGCGCTGAAACTCCAAGTTATTCAGCTGTCCCCGGTTGTGGCATTCAGGATTCTTACTCAGTTGCCCAAGTCAAAAGCGCAAAATACAGTGCTAAGCCTGCAATTCGTTCAGCCGGAGGATGAAAAGCGTAACACGGTTAATAATAGCGAGGCGCCTTTAGCCTTAAAACAGCGACTCGGAGTGAAAATAATCGGATTGACCGCTCATGAAATTCAGCTGCAAGTGGTTAGCCAAGCCAATGCCAGGCATCCACACCCACCTGTGCTCACCCTTGATCGCTCGCAGTTGCAGTTATCCAACACAACTCTGCCGACCATGCCTTTTGCAGCTGATCCGGATACGGCAGTTACCGCCTCGGCATTAAAAATCGGCCAACTGTTAACGCTGGAAGTCGTCAGGACCGGTATCCATCCTGAATTCAAACTGCTCCCTGCCCTTCCTGTTATTGAAGAAAAGATAAGCGACTGGATAAAACAAGTGTTGCCTCGCCATGAAGCGTCATCCGTGGTCTTGAATCAGTTAGTGCAGGATTTACCGCATTTGCTGAGCAGTGAAACCGTTTCCCAGACGCTCAAGCAGATAGCCGCGGCTCTCTTGCAAACGCTTCCAGGACGGCCGCAACTAGCCGATCAGCAAGGGATCAAGCATGCGGTCAGCCATTCAGGGCTATTTTTTGAAGCCAGGCTGCAGCAGTCGGAGGAGCAACCGGCATCAGCCTTCAAGGATGATTTTAAAGTCAGGCTGCTTAAATTCGTACAGGCCTTGAAACAGGAGATCGCGAAAAACGCCGGTGAAGCCTTGGATGACGCCGAACTCGGCCTGCTTAAAAATCTGGAGCGAAAGTCCGGGAACGCCCTGGCTAAAATCGTGCTGGACCAGTTGGCTTCGCTGCCTAAGGAAGACAGTCCAAAACAGGTATGGACGCTGGAGATACCTTTTGTGGAAAACACAAAAGCCGACACCGTAAAAATTGCAATAACGCGGGACAAGAAAAACAAGGCGCAGGCTAATGACGACAACTGGTCGGTTAATATCACGGTTACCCCGCCCGGACTCGGCACCATCGCCTGCACCGTTTCATTGCTGGATGACGGGCTGCATGCCTATTTTCTCGGCCAGAAACCGCAAACCGCCGATTTGATAGATCAGCATCTTGATTATTTCAGGGAACAGCTTGAACGATCCGGCTTAAAGACCGGGCGAATCGTTGCCCGGACCGGACAGGCAAAAACAGAGCCGGCGCCCGGGGAAATCGCCGGAAAACCATTGTTTGACGACCGGGCCTGACGCTTAAAAACCCGCCGCTTTCGCTCTCGCCGCCCGGGCGCCTTCATAATCCTTCTGCATGACCCTGGCATTGGCAATCAATAACCAGCTCTGCCTTTTCAACCGGGTATCCTTGGACGCCAGTAATGCCGATTTTTTCGCCAGGTCTTCGGCCAGACGCGGCTTGGACTGCTTGATTCTTAACTCCGCCAGTTTATAAAACAAGGCGGCATTGCGCGGCTCGATTCTGATGGCACGCTCAAGCGCGGCAGCTGCCGATTCCAGATTGCCGGCCTGACTGTTCCGGTCCGCGGCTGACACCAGGGCGCCTACGGCCGGCGATGGCGATACAAGCGCCAGATTTTCCAGGGGCTGTATGGATTCCGTACGCACCTCGGGCGGGCTAAAGGGTTCTTGGGTTAAAGGCGGCGCGTACTCCGGCGCCCCCTCCATCGGCGAGGTCGCGATCGAACCGGATTCCTTCAGCGGCCGGGTTGTGACGGTCGGCGGTTTTGGCTTGGCCGGCCTGGGCTTTACCTGCGGCCTGGGCGCGGGCTTGGCATAGACATCCGGCTGCCTGCCGGATACCGGTGCCGGCCGCTGGGTACCGAAAAAATCGGCACAACCGGTAATCAAGGAAGGTAGGGAACAGATTAATACAACTCGTTTAATTGACATCGGCGTCTTACTATCAAAATAGCTCTATGTTATTAAATTGGCTTTGTTGATGAGCTTCTTTTAACGCGAGAGCCTCATCCACGGATTTACCCTGAAAAATGGCATCGAACAGCAGCTTTTCCGACTCCATCGTATAGCGTGCCCGGATGCCTTCCTGAAAGTCCTGCCAATCCTTGGGATTATGAAGACATTCGGAATTTTCCACCAATCGGGACAGGCTCCTTAAATTCGATGCCACGTGTTCCAGGCACTGCTGCATACGGTCATAAAACTGAAAAGCCACAACGGCGGCCTGGATTTTATCGCTGGTCTGAAAACAATGCGCGATAGCCGAATTCCTGGCCTCGCTGGACTCAAGAGACAGAAGATGGTCATTGATCGCCTGCATATGATCGACCATGGCCGTAAACGATTCCGTCAGCGTATTGACGGACGTGTCCGCCTCTTTTAACGCATCGTGTACCTGGGCGGCCGATAAAGACAACAGCTTGACCGTCTCTCGCTTTTGGCTCCAATCAGGATCGTTTTTTTTCGAACTGGAATGCGGCATGTTTCATTCCCACAATTAAGATTATGCAAAAAGGCCCAAGAGTGTAACACTCCCGCGTCCTGGCGGGTAAATTAACATCATTAATCAGGCACGAGAGTAGCTTGAGATCAGATATTGCAGATTGTCCCGGTCCAGCTTCTGATTATCCACCTTGAGATAGGCGACGGCCTCCTCGTAATGCAGCGTAACCTCCTCCACGCCGATGATTTTCACCATCTCCGCCATAAATTCATTGGCTTCCTGTTCCGATAATCGTTCCAGTGAAATGAGCAGATTCGCCCAATACCGCGGCGGCTTCATGGAAAAGGATAAAAGCAGCCAGCTGCCGGCTGCCGCGGCAGCCAATAAAAACACCGCGCCGGCACCAAATGCGCCGTAACACCAGCCGCCGACCGCGCCCCCAATCCCCGCCCCCAGAAACTGACAGGTTGAATAAGCCCCCATGGCCGTGCCGCGTAAATCTGCCGGTGCGGTCTTGGAGATTAATGAGGGTAAAGTCGCTTCCAGCAGATTAAAGCCGCTGAAGAACAGCCAGAGGAAAACGATGATGCCGGGCAAACTGTTATTGGCCAGCATCAAGCCGATATTGGCCAGCACCAGGGCGGCGATGGCGCCTATAAACACGCTTTTCATCTTGCGTTTTTTCTCGGCCAGAATGACGAATGGAATAATGGCGGCCATGGAGACGACGAAGACGGGCAAATACACCTGCCAGTGCCGGGCGGGGAGCAAGCCCGCATCGCGTATCAGCAACGGCACGATGACAAAGCTCGCGGTTAAAATGGCATGCAGAATAAAAATACCGTAATCCAGACGCAATAATTCGGTATTTTTCAAGACATGCGAAAACTGCGTCGGCACCAGCTCCGCATCCCGATGTTTCTTGGTGTGCCGGGGATTAGGCACGATGAACAGAATAATGGCTATTGCCAGTATCGCCAGCGCCGCCGTCAGCCAGAAAATACCGTTCAGGCCGATATGGCCGGCAATGACCGGGCCGGCGACAATGGCCACGCCAAACGATACACCGATGCTGGCGCCGATCAGCGCCATGGCTTTGGTACGGTGCACCTCTTGCGTCAAATCGGCGACCAGCGCCATGGTTGCCGCGGCTATGGCGCCGGCCCCCTGTATGGCGCGGCCTAAAACAACCCCGTGGATAGTCGTGGAAACGGCGGCGATCACGCTGCCGGCAAAAAACAGCAATAACCCGATGACAATGATTTTTTTGCGGCCGAATCGATCCGACAGCAAGCCGAAAGGAATCTGCAGCAGCGACTGGCTGATGCCGTAAATGCCAATAGCCAGGCCGATTAGCGAGGGTGTCGCCCCTTCAAGCTGTTCGGCGGACAATGACAATACCGGCATAATCAGGAACAAGCCGAGCATGCGAAAGGCGTAAATGCTGGCCAGGGACCAGGTGGCGCGTTTTTCCAATGGACTCATCGGACTTGTAATGTCCTGCACTTGTGTCAAAACCAGTTTCTCCTTATGTGCCAGAAATTAAATAAAAGCTCTACTTCGGGTTTATTTCAAAAGCGCGCATTATAACAATCATTCCGTCGTATTCACTATTTGTGCTCGCCCAAATTCCTGATCCAGCGTTAGTTTGTCTTAGCCTGGTTTTGAACGTATATTATGCGGTTGTTTAGATTGACGGAATTATTTGATGGATATCATTAGCATCCGCGGTGCCCGAACGCATAACCTGAAAAATATCGATCTTGATCTGCCCCGGGATTCACTCATCGTCATTACCGGACTTTCCGGTTCGGGCAAGTCATCGCTGGCTTTTGACACGATTTATGCCGAAGGCCAAAGACGCTATGTAGAATCGCTTTCCGCCTATGCCCGCCAGTTTTTGTCGATGATGGAAAAGCCCGATGTCGACCACATCGAAGGCCTGTCGCCGGCGATCTCGATCGAACAGAAATCGACCTCGCACAATCCGCGCTCAACCGTCGGCACCATTACGGAAATTTACGATTACCTGAGGTTGCTATACGCGAGAGCCGGCACGCCGCGCTGCCCCGAGCACCAGGTCTCGCTGGAAGCGCAAACGATCAGCCAGATGGTCGATCAGGTGCTTGCCCAACCCCGGGAACAACGCTGGATGCTGCTGGCGCCGGTCGTTAGCCAGCGCAAGGGCGAACATACCCAGTTGCTGGACGACCTGCGCGCGCAGGGCTTCATCCGTGCCCGCATCGATGGCAGCGTGTACGATCTGGACGAAGCGCCGGCACTGGATCTGAGAAAGCAGCATACCATTGAAGTCATCGTCGACCGCTTCAAGATCCGTGACGATCTCGGCACACGCCTGGCCGAATCCTTCGAGACCGCCCTGCGCATGGCCGACGGCATTGCGATTGCCGCCTGCATGGATGACGGCACGGAACTGCTGTTTTCCGAACGCTATGCCTGTCCGCATTGCGGCTACAGCCTGAACGAACTGGAACCGCGCATCTTCTCGTTCAACAATCCCAAAGGCGCCTGCGGCAGTTGCGACGGACTGGGCGTGCGCCAGCACTTCGACCCCGAGCTGATCATTCACAACCCCGACATCAGCCTGGCCGGCGGCGCGATTCGCGGCTGGGACCGGCGCAACGCCTATTATTACCAGATCATCTGCTCGCTGGCCAAGCATTACGATTTCGATCCCGAAGTGCCGTTTTCACAATTGCCCGGCGACATTCAGTCCGTCATCCTTTACGGCAGCGGCAATGAGACCATCGAGTTCAAGTTCATGACCGGCACGGGCGGCGCCAAAAAAAGGCGCCACAGCTTTGAAGGCATCATCGCCAATATGGAGCGGCGTTATCATGAAACCGATTCGCAAATGGTTCGGGAAGAACTGGCCAAGTATTTATCCAACAAGCCTTGCAACGTCTGCGGCGGCGCCAGGCTCAACATCGCGGCCAGGAACGTCTTCATCGAGGATCTGCCGATTCATCAACTGACGCGCTTGCCTATCCGCAGAGCGCTGGCGTTCTTCTCGCAGCTCGGCCTGACCGGCAAGCGCGGCGAAGTCGCGATAAAAATCGTCAAGGAAATTCAGGAGCGGCTGGAATTTCTGGTTAACGTGGGGCTGGATTATTTAACCCTGGACCGCAGCGCCGAGACGCTGTCCGGCGGCGAGGCGCAGCGCATACGCCTGGCCAGCCAGATCGGCGCGGGACTGGTCGGCGTCATGTACGTGCTGGACGAGCCTTCGATAGGCCTGCACCAGCGCGACAACCAGCGGCTGCTGAATACCTTGTTCCGGTTGCGCGACCTGGGCAACACCGTGATCGTGGTCGAGCATGACGAGGATGCCATCCGCTCGGCGAACCACATCGTCGATATCGGCCCGGGCGCGGGCGTCCATGGCGGACGCGTCATCGCCCAGGGCACACTGGCCGACATACTTGCCAACGAAGACTCGCTCACGGGCCAGTATCTGTCGGGCAAGGTCGACATCGCCGTACCCCAGTCGTTGACGCCTGTCGATAAGGACAGGCAAATCGTCGTGCGCAACGCGCATGGCAACAATCTGAAAAACGTCGATATCGCCTTCCCTGTCGGCCTGCTGATCTGTGTCACGGGCGTATCCGGGTCCGGCAAGTCAACGCTGATCAATGACACGTTGTATTGCCATGCGGCGCGCTTGATCAACCGTGCCGGCGCCATCCCGGCCCCCTGCGATGCCATCGAAGGCCTGGATCATTTCGACAAGGTCGTCGATATCGACCAGAGCCCGATCGGCCGCACGCCGCGCTCGAATCCGGCCACTTACACAGGCCTATTCACGCCGATACGGGAATTGTTCGCCGCCACGCCCGAAGCGCGCTCGCGCGGCTACACGCCGGGCCGGTTCAGCTTCAACGTCAAGGGCGGCCGCTGCGAAGCCTGCAAGGGCGACGGCGTGATCAAGGTGGAAATGCATTTTCTGCCCGACATCTTCGTCAACTGCGACATCTGCCATGGCAAGCGCTACAACCGCGAGACGCTGGAAATACGCTACAAAGGCAAAACCATCAATGAAGTGCTGGACATGACCGTCGAGGACGCGGCCGCCTTCTTCAGCGCCGTACCGGCCATTGCCCGCAAACTGGCTACCCTGACCGAAGTCGGCCTGAGCTACATTACCCTGGGGCAAAATGCGACGACCCTGTCCGGCGGCGAAGCGCAACGTGTCAAGCTTGCCAAGGAACTTTCCAAACGCGATACCGGCAAAACCCTGTATATTCTCGATGAACCGACCACGGGGCTGCACTTCCATGATATCAAGCAGCTACTGTCCGTCCTGCACACCTTGCGCGATCACGGCAATACGGTCATCGTCATCGAGCATAACCTGGACGTGATCAAAACGGCGGACTGGATTATCGACATGGGCCCCGAAGGCGGCGACGGCGGCGGCACGCTGGTGGCCGAAGGCACGCCGAAACAGATTGCCGAAAATCCGGCCTCGCACACCGGTGTCTACCTGAAGCGGTTTTTTGCCTAACCGGCACGGCCTCCTGATCAGCCCGTAAGGGAAACTTAGCCCCCATGCCGCTGTCAGATTTGCTGATGCTTTCCAAAGCGAACCATTAACGTAACGCTATAGAGAAGAGGATGAGTCATGAGCAATCTGACGTCAGCGAATGAAGCACACACCGCACCTACAACAGACTTCGGTATTTTTTATCCGCTCGGTTATCTTGTCGTCGCGTTTCCGAACCAGGAGGATGCGCGGCAGGTGCAGCGGGATCTCATGGCCGGCGGATATGACCCGGCCGATTGCGAGTTTTATACAAGCGAGGAAGTGGCTGATGCGGCACAGCGTAATCTCGCTGACAACAAGGGTTTTCTGGCGCGATTGGGCTGGAGTGATGAGGCCGTAAAAACCCATCTGGAGGCAGCCAGGCAAGGCTCCGCATTTTTGTTGATCTATGCGCCCGGCGATACGGACGCGGCTCGCGCGATGAATGTTATTCGGCGCGTGCCGTTCGATTTTGCGCATCGTTATCAGCGTTTCACGATCGAAAAAATGACGTAATCGCATTGCCTGACCAGTGCGGCGTACCAACACGGGCTATCATGAACGGCAAGTTAACAAATACCGGGAAAGGTTCGGTCTTATACCTTTCCCATGGCGGCGGCCCCTTGCCCTTGCCCTTGCTCGGCGACAAAGCCCATGAAGAACTGGTAGCCCTTCTTAAAAAAATAACGCCTGCTCTTGGTCATCCTTCGGCTATTCTGGTGATCAGCGCTCACTGGGAAGAAGACAGGCCGACCATTACCAGCGGCGCGTCACCTTCATTGATCTATGATTATTATGGGTTCCCGGATGAATCTTATTCTGTCGAGTATCCCGCACCCGGTGCGCCGAGGCTTGCGCAAAAGACAGCCGATCTCTTGCAAAGCCATGGCATTGACGCAAGCCTGACCGATCAGCGGGGCTTTGATCACGGTTTATTCGTGCCGTTAAAGATCATGTACCCCGAAGCCAACATTCCCTGCCTTCAATTGTCCCTGGTCAAATCCTTGCGGCCCGATGAGCATATCCGGATCGGTCAAGCCCTGGCCGCCTTGTTGGCACAACAGGTGCTGGTTATCGGTTCCGGGTTTTCCTTTCATAATCTCAAGGCTTTCTTTGCGCCATCGACAACGGAAACGCAAGCCATGAATGATGTTTTCGAACAGTGGCTGATCGATACCTGCACCAATCGCCGGATAACTGAATCCGAGAGAGAACAGCGGCTGATCAACTGGCAGAGCGCCCCGGCCGCAAGGTATTGCCATCCGAGAGAAGAACACCTGTTGCCGTTGCATGTTTGCTACGGTGTCGCCGGCGCCCCGGCCCGGCAGGCTTTCAGCTTTGAAATAATGACAAAAAAGGCGAGCGCTTATCTTTGGTAATCGGGACTTTAACAGGCATTCTTGCCGCGCATGATGGGATCGCGTTGGCAATGAATTCTGGCATTAGCGATTTACGGCTGTACCGGCATGGTTGATCAGGGCGCAAGCGTAAATGCCCGGGAACTGCGGATGACGACGCCTCTGGTTGGCAACTGGAAGTTCGTTCAGGATGATACGCTGGCGGCCGACTGGCAACCGATATCCCTGCCCCATGCCTGGAATGCCGCGGCGCCCTATAGGCGTGGTATTGGCTGGTATCGGCTCACATTCGAGACGCCGACAACGGGCGCACGCCACTGGCTTGAGTTCGGGGCCGCCAGCATCGTGGCCGATGTCTGGCTGAACGGCCGCAAACTGGGCCGGCATAGAGGCGCTTTCACGGCTTTCCGCTTCGATGTCACCGACAAACTGATTGCGAATGGCGGCAATGTATTGCTGGTCAAAGTCGATAACCGGGCGCCGACAACGGACAGCGATGTAACGGCTATTGCGCCATTGAGCGGTGATTTCAATATGTCCGGCGGCCTTTATCGCCATGTCGCGCTGATTTCCACGCCGGATCCGGTCCACATCGCCCTGGACGATATGGGCGGTCCGGGCGTCTATGCCGCCACGACCGGCATTTCGGACAGCAGCGCAACCGTCAATGTGCGGAGTAAGCTGAAAAGTGATTCCGGGCACGACGCCGACTATACCATCCGTGCCGCCTTGTTGGCGGACAATGGCCGGCTTGCAGGCATGGCGCAAAAAAACGTGTCGCTGGCGGCCGGCGCCCGCCTGGAAGTTCCGCTTGAGCTGATCGTTGACAATGCTCGCCTGTGGCAAGGCCTTGACGACCCTTATCAATATCAACTGGTCGTCGAACTACTGGCAACCGACGGCACGCCTCTCGACAAGGTTGTGCAGCATTTCGGCATTCGCCAAATGCGCTTCGATGCCAATAAGGGTTTCTTCCTGAACGGCAGGAATATCCGTCTACACGGCGTTGCCATGCATCAGGATTATCCCGGCAAGGGCTGGGGTATTACCGATGAAGATATTGATGAGTCGCTGGCACTGATCAGGGATATCGGCGCGAATACCGTCCGCCTGGCTCACTATCCGCATAACCTGCGCACCCTGGAGGTCGCCAGCAGACTGGGGCTGGTGGTCTGGGCGGAAGTGCCTTTCGTGAATGGGGTGAGCACGGTGCGCTGTTCCGGGACCGATGCCACCGATGCCTTTAAGGCCAACGTGAAGCAACAACTGCGGGAATTGATTCGCCAGCAGTACAACCAGGCCGCAATCGCCATGTGGTCCGTCGGCAACGAAATTGCGATGATGAGTACCGGTTGCCCGGCCGCACCGTACGACAATGTCACGCCGCTGTTGCGGGAACTGCACGCGCTTGCCAAGGCCGAGGACGCTAGTCGAGTCACGACCGAGGCGGATCTCGGCGAGGAATTGGCCGCCATGGGCCGGTCCATCGCCACCGGCGGCATTACTGATGTCTGGGCGCTTAACCGGTACTGTCTCTGGTATTACGGCAACAGCGTCTCGGAGCTCGGCGCATTACTCGATACCCTGCACGACAAATATCCCGACCAGCCCATGGGTATCAGCGAGTACGGCGCGGGCGCCGCCCTGAGCCACCATAGCGACAATCCCCTGGGCGGCCCCGCGGAGGTGTTCAATACCGGGCAACCGGTGGTCTATCAGACGGAGGAATACGCCAATTATGTTCACGAGCAACATTACCGGATGATTACGGAAAAGCGCTACCTGTGGGGCAGCTACGTCTGGAACATGTTCGATTTTGGTTCTGCCATGCGCAATGAAGGCGATATCAGGGGCGTCAATACCAAAGGCCTGGTAACGTTCGATCGGCGGACCAAAAAGGATGCGTTTTATTTCTACAAGGCCAATTGGAGCAGCGACCCCGTGACCTATATTACCGGTCGGCGCTACACCCATCGAGCCTATGCGGTCGCCGATGTAAAAATCTACAGTAACGCGGATTCGGTGCAGCTGTCGGTCAACGGCAAGGTCATCGGTTCAACCAGCAAGGCTCAATGCCCGATGAGCATCTGCCTATTCAAGGATGTCAGGCTGAGCCCCGGCATTAACGAACTCACGGCACTGGGCGATCACGGCGGCAAATTCGTCAGTGATTCGGTACAGTGGTCGCTGCATACCCGCGACGTCAATATTGCCGCCGGCCAGCTGACGACCGGATTCACCGCATCCGACGGCGCGCTGTTCGGCTCGGATCATTTTTTCACGGGCGGCCGGGGCGACTGGCTGATCGCCAGGGCATTAGCGGCATCGGATGATAAAACGCCGCCTCGCGTTACGCCGGACCCGCACCTGTTCAGCAATTTCCGGCGCGGTACGTTCAGCTACGATATCCCGCTCGATAATGGCGACTATTCCGTCACGCTGGGCTTTCTTGAGCCTGACAGTCATGCCGCCGTCGGTGACCGGGTCTTCACTGTCGCCGTCAATGGCCGGCCCCGGCTGAGCCATTTCGATATTCTGAAAGCGGCCGGCGCCTATCGCGCGGCGGTTGTCAGGACTTTCCCGGCGACGGTTTTCGAAGGACGGCTCCGGCTTGCTTTCATGCCGAACAAAGGCGAAGCGATTGTGTCGAATATCAGAATAAGGAAACTACAGTCGCCGTGACTACCCGACGGCGATCAACCGCCGACATAAAGGTACTTGAATATGTATAACAGACTGCCGGATGAATAATGGCATCAGCACATGCAAGGGCGTCGCTCGATATCTACTGGCATTTAGCCTGGGCACAAGCCTGATCGCAGGATGCAGGCCCTTACCCTCGCTCGAAGGACGCAGCGTTTCCGTAGCGCTTTCCATCAGCGAAGCCAGGAGGACCCGGCTTGGGAAGGCGATTTCTCCCTCGGCCGAGGCGCATCCCGGAAAATCCGGCATTTATCCCCTTCCTGACCCCCATGACGCGTTTGCCGTACGCGCGCTATTGGCCAATGCCGCCGAGCGCACTCTTGATATCCAGTATTACATCTGGCACAGCGACATGACCGGAATTCTCCTGCTTGAAGCCCTGCACGCCGCGGCCGACCGGGGCGTCCGCGTGCGGTTATTGCTTGACGATAACAATACCGCCGCTGAACTCGATACGGCGCTAGCCGCGCTTAATTCTCATCCGAACATCGAAGTTCGCCTGTTTAATCCGTTTATGTTCCGCAAGTGGCGTCTGCTTGACTATATCACCGACTTCTCCCGCGCGAACCGGCGCATGCATAACAAATCCTTTACCGCCGATAACCAGGTCACGATCATCGGCGGCCGCAATGTCGGGGACGAGTATTTTGGCGCGGCTGAAGGCGTGTTATTTGCCGATCTGGATGTCATGGCCGTGGGGGCGGTCGTCAAGGAGGTATCAAACGACTTTGACCGTTACTGGGCCAGCGAATCCTCCTATCCTGTCGACTGCGTGCTGCCGCCCGCCAAGCCCGACCTGATCGAACAAGTGGCATTGGCAGCATCGGCGGTCGCGGATGATCCGGCCGCCGCGGCCTATATGGAGGCGATACGCAATTCCGCGTTGATTTATAAATTGGTTCAAGGACACCTGGAGCAGGAATGGGTGGTAACCCGCATGGTCAGCGACAACCCGGCCAAAGGCCTCGGCCAGGCCTCAAAGGAAGAGCATTTGACCCATGAGCTTAATGAAATCATCGGCGAACCTGAAGCTGAAGTGGAACTCGTTTCGCCTTACTTCGTGCCGACCGCCGCCGGGGTCGATGCCTTTGTGGCGCTTGCCAACCGGGGCGTGGACATCAAGGTCTTCACCAATTCCCTGGAAGCCACGGATGTACCTATCGTACACGCCGGTTATGCGAAATGGCGCAAACCGTTGCTCAAGGCCGGCATCACGCTCTATGAAACGCGGCTTTTGTCTCCCGGGACCGAGAGAGACAGAAGAACCGGCATACTGGGCAGTTCAGGGTCCAGTCTGCACGCGAAAACGTTTTCGGTGGATCATTCAAGCATTTTCATCGGCTCGTTCAATTTCGATCCGCGCTCGGCAAGGCTGAACACCGAATTGGGCTTTATCATTGACAGCCCGACATTGGCAAAACAAATCGACGCCGTGTTCGCTAACGGTATTCCCGAGAATGCCTATGAGGTCCGGTTGTCCGAAAAAGGCGATCTGTATTGGTTCGAGAATCGGGATGGCCAGCTGGTGCGGCACGACACAGAACCCGGTACCCGTTTCTGGCAACGTGCCATAGTGACTGTTCTGTCTTGGTTGCCGATCGATTGGCTTTTATAAGCGGGATGGGATTTAAAAAATGCTTAATGAAAAAAAGGCGTGTCGAACTTATTCGACACGCCTTTTTTGCGCCTGACTTTCATAAGGCAGGGAAAGGAAATTAACCTTTTACTGAATCGGCAATTTCATTAAACGCTTCAACCCTTGATTTGCCGGTATTGACCAGATCAACGCCTGTATCGACAACCATTTTGCCAAGCCCCGGTATTTTGTAAACTCTCATGCCCAAGTAACCGACAATCGGAACGGCGATAAAAGCCGCGATAAAGCCATTAAGACCAATCGCGGACATGAGTTTGATCAGTAATGCTATCGCATCCAGTGGCAATAAAACCATGGCGCCGAAATAGGCCAATACCATGAACGTGAACAGTACAAAAACGACGAATTGAAGCAACCTTACCAATGCAACATTAATATTTTTCATATTACTTTAATTTCCTGATAGATCTTTAAGAAGCCTTTCTTAGCCAGAATGCGCCTGACCCTAGTTATTTTTGTCAAAAAGCCCCACTTTTTGAGACCGGCAATTATACCTTAAAGCCATCAAAAAATTTAATTTTCTTCCATCGGCTCATTTCGAACAAACAAGCGATACAGAATGGAACCGGTAATGAAGCCGCCTAAATGCGCCCACCAGGCCACGTCGACGGTAACGCCTTCAAAAATGACCGAAGTGGTCGCCTCATGCAGTTGGATGATGACCCACAGCCCCAAAAAAGCCACGGCCGGGATATGGATGACAATCGGCAAAAAGAACAGCGGAATCCAGACGATGACGCGAGCGAGCGGATAGAGAAAGAAATAAGCCGCCAGCACGCCGGCAATGGCGCCCGAGGCACCGACCACCGGGATAGCAAGGCGGGGATCGAAATACCATTGCAGAAACGTGGCGCAAAGCCCGCACAGCAAATAAAAAACCAGAAACGGCCCATGCCCCATTCTGTCTTCCACATTGTCGGCAAAAATCCACATAAAAATCATGTTGATGGCCAGATGCCACCAGTTCCCGTGCAAAAACAGACTGGTCAAAAAAGACAAGAAGTGGTCATCCGGCAAACCGAAACTGAGCGCCCAATGTGGGTCCGAATAGCGAATAGGCACCATGCCATAGAGATAAATCAGCCGATAACTTAACTCATGCGGCATCACTTGCATGGCAATGAAAACGACAATGCAAATGGCCATGATCACCCAGGTGACCCAAGGTCTTATATTGCAAGGCGCGGTATCTCTAATCGGTATCATGGATTCTCCTGGTGTTAACTGACATGGATTTGCGGTAAGGCAAGCATGATTATTCCCGTGACTTTTGATCTTGCGTTTTAGTCATTATTGCTCGAATCGATATGAGATGAAAAACCGCACCAGCGCAAGATCAATTATCAGATCAAGCTTATCAGTTAAAAATATCGGCAGGCAATGAATCTGTATTTATTGATAAATCCCCGGCCCAAAAAGTTTATAATGCGGAAAAAACCGCTCCTTCCCATCATTGCCTTTCGGCGGCGACTGACCATTCATGCAACCTAATTCAACAAATAATACCGATTTATCCTTTTCAAGCTTATCCCTGAACGAGCATTTGCTTGCGGCGCTGGACAAACTGGGCTTTGATCAGCCCACGCCGGTTCAACTGCAGACCATTCCCCCCGCTCTGGCGCACCAGGACCTGCTGGTCAGCGCGGAAACCGGCAGCGGCAAAACGGCCGCGTTCCTGCTGCCGGCCTTGCACCATTTGCTGACCATTCCCGCCACCCATGCCGGAACGCGGGCGCTGGTGCTGGCCCCTACCCGGGAATTGGCACGGCAGATTTTTCAGCAATGCCGGCAATTGTGCGAATTCAGCGACCTGCAGGCCGGCCTGGTTACCGGCGGCGATGACTTCAGGCAACAGCAGAAAACCATCCGTAACAATCCCGATATTGTCATTGCCACGCCGGGGCGGCTGCTCGAACTGTTGGAGCAGGAGGTTTCGAATCTCGATGAGCTGGAAATACTGATACTGGATGAAGCCGACCGCATGCTGGACATGGGCTTTAGCGAGGAGGTGCTGGCCATTGTCGAGCACTGCAATTCGCAACGGCAAACCCTGCTGCTTTCCGCGACGCTGGTCCATCAAGGCATCAAGAAAATGTCCGACCGGGTACTGACAAAACCCGAAGTGATTGCCTTAAACAGCCGGCACGATGAGCACAGCCATATCGAGCAGCAAATTGTCCTGGCCGATGACCACGAGCACAAACAAAAACTGCTGGCCTGGCTGCTGCTTAACGAAACCTATGACAAGGCCCTGGTATTCACCAATACCAAAATCCAGGCCGACAGCCTGCGCGGCCCGCTGCGCGGCCAGAAACTCCGTGTCGGCGTGCTGCATGGCGATATGGATCAGAAAGAACGCAACCGGGTTATGGCTTTATATGGCCAGGGCGAGATTAATATTCTGATTGCCACCGATGTCGCCGCGCGCGGGCTCGATGTAAAAGGCATCAATCTGGTCATTAATTTCGACATGCCGAGAACCGGCATCGATTATATTCACCGCATTGGCAGAACGGGCCGTGCCGACGCACGGGGGCTGGCGATTGCCCTGGTGAAAAGTACGGAATGGAACTTGATGGCCGGCATCGAGCGGTTTTTGAAACAGAAATTTAAACGCCGCACGATCAAGGAAATGGAAGGCAAATACAAAGGCCCTAAAAAGCTTAAAGCGTCGGGCAAAGCCGCGGGCAGCAAGAACAGGAAAGAAGCTAAAAAAGAGGCCGTTAAAAAGACCAAAATGCGTCATCGCGACAAGAAAAACATCGGTAAGCGTCGCGTGCCGAGCAATAAACCGGCAACCGGGCAAGCCGGTTCCGAGTAACAAAAAAGCGGGCAACCCGACACAAGAGTTGCCCGCTTTTTCAAATCAATCGTTCAAGTCAGTTTACTGACCACCTTGGCGATCAGATCCACTGGCTTGAAGGGTTTTATCATGTAGGCGGTAATGCCCGCGACAATGGCTTCCTTAACCTTGGTGCCTTCGGACGACGAAGTCAGCATGATAAAAGGGATCGCGCTTAACTCCGCGTCCGCCTTTGCCGCCAGGAACAACTCCATGCCGCTCATGACCGGCATGTTCCAGTCGCATATCACCAAATTGACTTTCACCTTCTTGAGTAAGGCCAGCGCCGTCTGCCCGTCCTCGGCTTCAAAAACATGCGTAAAACCGCCTTCCCGTAAAATCGCCTTGGTCAGTTTACGCATCGAAGATGCATCATCGACAATCAAAATCTTTTTTTGCAGTAATTCTGCTGGTATTTCCATTCTTGTCCCCAACCTTATATTTATAAGGGTTTTACCCCCACCCTTTAGTCTTGAAATTATATAAGAACCATGGCGCCATCGACAAATTGATTGCCGAAAATTGCCAAAAACGCCACATTGGCCGTGTTTGCATCGCTGTTGAATTCAGTATCTTTACCTAGGCGTTGATGCGAATTTCATTATCGAATTCAGTCGGTTATTGTGCCAGTCAATGCATCCGACCGGGATAATTAAGCGGCTTGACCGGAGAAATTCGCGGACCACTGAACACAGAAACGATTATGAACAAGCATCCTGTAAAAGCTTCAGTATTGCGTAAACTGACCCAGCAGTTTGGATCGGCCGGGCTCGGCCTGTCTATTTTCAGCGGTAATTTATTCGCGGGAAGCGTGAATCTCGCCTGGGACGCCAGTACCTCAGCCAATGTCGGCGGTTATATAGTCTCTTACGGTCAAGGCAGCGCTAAATACGCCTCAAGCGTTGATGTGGGGAATAAAACCGCTTTCACAATAGCCGGATTACAGGAAGGCAGGCAATATTATTTCAGGGTGAAGGCCTATGACTCAAACCGAACCGTCGAAAGCGCTTATTCCAATGAGATCAGTACGACGGTTCCGGTCACGACGGCTGTGAAGGCTGGCGGAGTCCCTGCCGGTATGGGGACCGGCGACCTATGGCTTCCGGCATCTGCCGCCATGTTCATAGGTGTCTTACTCCTTTTGATCTCAAGGTTGTACAAAAGAGCGGGACGTCATCGATATACTTTTTTATCTGCGAAAAACCAGATTGATGATCAGCGTCAAAACCAGGCTGATTAAAACCATGGAGGTGATCGGGATGAACACAACTTTTTTTTCATCCCTGATATGAATATCGCCGGGTAATTTGCCAAACCAGTTGATCAGCCAGGGGGCATAATTAAAGACAAGACCCGCAACGATCAGGATGGCGCCGATAATCATCAGTACTTTTCCGGTGGTCATACATTGCCTTGTCACTGTTGTTGATATCAAAAATTATAACGGTTTATACCCCAGCGCTTAGTCAGTATCTTTACCTAGGCATTAATGCGAATGTTCTTCTCGCGACCAATCGGTTATTTTGGCCTAAAAATCCATGCATCTCTTAAGGTTCCAGACTGGCCGCCGACTAAAGTGCGCCAAGGACTGAATGACAGCCGATTTAGAGAGGCCATGGCAATAACCGAACCATCCACCGAGGCGGCCATGACGCAAGAAGCCCCCCGATTCACGCTCAGAGATTGCACGCTGATTGCCATTGCCACCGGCAAGCGCGCGCGCACGCTGACAGAATTTCGCGACCATATTATCCAGCTCAGTCCGGATAGCCTGTATTATCATTTCTGGGGCAATCTGCTCCAGGCCCGCTTCGAGGAGCGGGAATACAACAATGATTTCGCCGCCTGGGTCCATCACAGCCTGCACGATGCAAAACTGGCGGAGCAACTGGCGGTCGTCGATCCGAGCCAATACGCCGACATGTCGGATATACGCCAGCAGTTGCTGGAGTATATCGAGGTACGCCTCGAGGAAAGCGAATATCTGCACTGGGTGATCGCCAGCCAGCCGTTTGAATTCATCCGTTCGCAGATTGTCGTTTTTAACGCGCACGCCGATATCGCCAATCCCCGCGAGATGGCCAAGCTCATGCCCAAGCTATCGGTCAGCAGTGTTTTTTATCATTTTATCGATGCCCGACGCCGCAGCCCGGAAAGGATCGACGATTTTCATGCCTGGCTGAACGGCTATGGCGAAACCTATCAAACCCTGATTGAACTCTTGTCGAATATTGATCCTTATTTCGGTTCCTTGACGGAACTTCGCCAGCAATTGGTTGACGTTTTTCAGGATTATTTTGACTATTCCATGGGAGCGACGGAATGACCAATATGTTGGATGCTTATGCCGCCATTGCCGGCGCCGATGTCATTCGTCACTTGCGGCAACTGGCCGAGCCCTTGCAGGGTAAAACGGTCGTGCATGTGAACTCCACGCGTCAGGGCGGCGGCGTCGCCGAGATTCTGGAGAAACTGGTGCCGCTGACCCGCGACCTGGGCCTCAATGCCCATTGGGAAGTCATTACCGGCGATAGCGACTTTTTCCAATGCACGAAAAGCATGCACAATGCCCTGCAGGGCAATCGGCTGACCATTCCCGGCACCTTGCTGGACCATTATCAGGACGTGAACGCACAGAACGCTCAGCAATTGTGCCCTATGCTGGAGGAGGCCGACTTTGTCATCATCCATGACCCGCAACCGGCCGCGCTGTTGAAATACTGCGCCAATCGCAAGGGTAAATGGATCTGGCGCTGCCATATCGACGCCAGCCGCCCGCATCGCGGAACCTGGCGCTTTCTTGAGCGGTTCGTGCGCGATTACGATGCCAGCATCTTCTCGCTGCCGCAATTCGCCCAGGCGCTGCCGCACCCCGAATACATCATTTCCCCCAGCATTGATCCCCTGAGCGACAAGAACATCGATTTGCCCCTGGCCGAACTGGATGCGGTGCGCGCGCGCTTCGACATTGATCCCGACCTGCCGCTGATCGCCCAGATCTCGCGCTTTGATCATTTCAAGGACCCTGTCGGCGTCATCGAAGCCTACAAACTCGCCCGGCGCTTTATTCCCAAACTGCAGCTGATACTGGCCGGCGGCGGCGCAACCGACGATCCCGAAGCCGAGGCGGTGCTCTCCGATGTATACGCCGCGGCGGAGAATGAACCGAACATCAAAGTCCTGGTCTTGCCGCCCGATGCGCATCGGACCATCAATGCCCTGCAGCGCATCACCGATATCGTCATCCAGAAGTCCACCAAGGAAGGCTTCGGACTGACGGTGACCGAAGCCATGTGGAAAGGCAAGCCGGTCATAGGCGGCGATACCGGCGGCATTCGCCTGCAGGTCGTCAATTTTCATACCGGTTTTCTGGTTAACACGCCGGAAGGGGCGGCGCTGCGCATCCGCTATTTGTTCAATCAACCGAAAAAAACTCAGGAAATGGGAGTCACGGTGAAAAATTTTGTGCGCGAAAATTTTCTGCTGACCCGGCAGTTGCGCGAACATCTGACGTTGATGTACGCGCTACAAAACGGCGCGACCAATCGCATCGAGCTGGGCTGATGGCTGTCACCCGTCGCCATTTGATGCCTTTCGGCGCCCAGCTCATGGATGATGGCCGCGTGCGTTTTCGCCTGTGGGCGCTGGGGGCCGATACCGTCGAGCTTAGCCTGCGAGGACTGGAGCCTGAAGAGCATCTGCTGATGACGCCGGAAGACGACGGCTGGTTCGGCATTATCACCGGCTTCGGCAGCAGTGCCTATTACTATCAGTATCGTATTAACGGCACCGATTATGTCCCTGATCCGGCCTCGCGCTATCAACCGGAAACCGTGCATGGCGCCAGCCAGATTATCGATCCCGGCGATTGGGAGTGGCAGGACCAGGATTGGCGTGGGCGCCCCTGGGAAGATGTCGTTCTGTACGAACTGCATATCGGCACGTTCACGCCCGAAGGCACCTTTGCCGCTGCCCGGCAGCGGCTCGATCACTTGGCCGATCTGGGCGTCACGGCCCTGCAGCTCATGCCGATCGCCGATTTTCCCGGCAACCGCAACTGGGGTTATGACGGCGTACTGCCTTTCGCCCCAGCCAGGGCTTACGGTACGCCGGACGATCTGAAGGAATTCATACAGACGGCTCATGCCAAGGGCCTGATGGTTTTTCTGGATCTGGTTTACAACCATTTCGGCCCGGAAGGCAATTACCTGAATCTGTATGCGCCGGCATTTTTCACCGATCGCCACCAGACGCCCTGGGGCAGCGCGATCAATTTTGACGATGCCGGCAGCACTTGGGTGCGCAGCTTCTTTGTCCATAATGCCCTGTACTGGCTGGAAGAGTATCATGTCGACGGGCTGCGGTTTGATTCCGTGCATGCCATTTTCGATGATTCCGATGCCTCGCGTCCGCCGTTTTTTGAATATCTGGCCCAGGAAGTGCGGCATGCGCATGGTTATGACCGTCACATTCACCTGGTTTTGGAAAACGACAATAACGCCGCTCATTATCTAAGGCCGAACCCGGCGAAGTCCCATAACAGTCATTACAACGCCCAGTGGAATGACGATATCCATCATGTGCTGCATCTATTGCTGACCGGTGAAACCGCCGGTTATTATCAGGATTACGCCAGGCATGCCATCAACTACCTGGGCCGCTGCCTGACTGAAGGCTTTGCCTATCAGGGCGAAGTCTCCGCCTATCGGGACGGCAAGCCGCGCGGCGAACCCAGCGCTGACTTGCCGCCTACGGCTTTTGTGGCTTTTTTACAGAACCATGACCAGATCGGCAACCGCGCTTTCGCCGAACGCCTTTCGACCCTGTGCTCCCAAGAAGCGCTGCGCGCGGCAACGGCCATTATTCTGCTGGCTCCATCCGTACCCTTGCTGTTCATGGGGCAGGAATGGGGCGCCTCCACGCCCTTCCCTTACTTCGTCGATTTCTCTGAAGATCTGAGCGAAAAAGTCGCGCAAGGCCGGCTGCGGGAGTTTTCCCGCTTTCCTGAGTTTAACGGTTCGCGCAACATACCGTTGCCCCACCATATCAATACCTTTTTATCGGCAAAGCTGGACTGGCAGGAACGCGACCAGCCGATCCATCGGCAATGGCTCAATTACCACCGGCAACTGCTGAACTTGCGCCAACAGTACATTCAGCCCCGGCTTTCGGGCCTGTCCGGCGGACAATCCGGCTATCGGTTGTTAGGTGAACGGGCGTTGGCGGCGGACTGGCGGTTAGCCGATCATTCGCAACTTGAGCTGATTGCCAATTTGGACGACGAACCGATAGCGATCGACAGTTCCAGCGCCGGCGAAGTCATTTTTACAACCGATAACGCGATCGCCGACCTACGGCAACCCGCGATGCTTCCGCCCTGGTCTGTGCTTTGGCTGCTGACTGAAAGTTGATCGGTCATGGCATATGAGGCAAACATCAAGACCATTCCCGACGCCACTTATCGACTGCAATTCAACAGCCGCTTTACTTTCGCTCAGGCCACCGGACTGGTGCCTTATTTATCTAGTCTGGGCATCAGCCATTGCTATGCGTCACCCTATCTGAAGGCTCGTCCGGGCAGCACACACGGCTATGATATCGTCGATCATGACTCACTGAATCCGGAAATCGGCTCGGAAGCCGATTATGAAAACCTGGTGGCGGAATTGCGCCGGCACCGGATGGGCCTGATTGCCGATATCGTGCCCAACCACATGGGCATCATGGGCAGCGACAACGGTTGGTGGCTGGACGTGCTTGAAAACGGTCCGGCTTCCAGTTATGCCGATTTTTTTGATATTGACTGGCATCCCGTCAAGAAGCCGCTGCAAAACAAGCTGCTGATTCCGGTGTTGGGCGATCATTACGGCAACATGCTGGAACAGCGCGGACTGACGCTGAATTTCGATGCCGAAGCCGGAGAGTTCAGCATCTATTACCATCAGCACCGCTTTCCGATCGATCCCCAGACTTACCCGCTGATCCTGAATGCCCAGCATTCGCAATTGCTCGACCGGTTCGATGCCAGCGATCCCTTGCTGCTGGAATATCAAACGCTGGACAGCAGTTTCGGCAAACTGCCCGAGCGAACAATGGCAACGCCGGCGCAACGGGATGACCGTAACCGCGACAAGGAGGTATTTAAACGGCAGCTGGCACGTCTTTGCAGCGACAATACGTCCATAAAACAATTTATTGACAGCTGCGTAGCAAAAATCAATGACTCCGCCGACAAGCTGCATATATTGCTGGAGCATCAAGCCTATCGGCTGGCCTACTGGCGGGTGGCCGGCGATGAAATCAATTACCGGCGTTTTTTCGATATCAATGAACTGGCCGGCCTGCGGGTCGAACAAGAACAGGTGTTCGAAGCCTCGCACCGCTTTATTCTGTCGTTGATTGAACAGAACAAAATACAAGGCTTGCGTCTCGATCATGCCGACGGCCTGTACGATCCGGTCGGTTATAATCAACGCCTGTGCGAACGCATCGCGGCTATTTCCCATAGCTATGCCGACGGCAATACGCCGCCTATTTATATCGTCGCCGAGAAAATCGTCGCCAATTACGAATATCTGTCCAATGACTGGCCGATACACGGTACGACCGGTTATGAGTTTGCCAATATCGTGAACGGCGTGTTCGTCGATGCCGAGGCGGAAGACGCCTTTACCGTCATTTACAACCGGTTCAGCGGCCAGGAGAGTGACTTTGAAGAACTCGTCTACCAGGCCAAAAAACAGGTCATGACCACGTCCATGGCCGCCGAATGGAATGTGCTGGCCAATCGCTTGAGCCAGATCGCCGAGTCCCACTCAAAAACCCGCGACTATACACTCAATGCCCTGCGCGATGCGCTGCTCGAAGTGAGCGCCTGTTTTCCGGTTTATCGCACCTACATCAATAGCCCCGAGGTCCGAAAGGAAGACGTGCAATATATCGAATGGGCAATCGCCCAGGCCCGGCGCCGCAGCCATGCCGCTGACAAAAGCGTGTTCGATTTCATACATCGGGTGTTGCTGATCCAGCCCCATTCGCCCGACGCCGAAGGCGATCTGATCGGGTTCGTGAAAAAATTCCAGCAATACACGGCGCCGGTCATGGCAAAAGGCCATGAAGATACCGCGCTGTACCAATACAACCGGCTAATCACGTTAAACGAGGTTGGCGGCGACCCGCGCCGATTCGGCTATTCCGTCAACGCCTTTCATTTTTTCAATCAGGAACGCGTCAAGAAGTGGCCGCATGCCATGCTGAACCTGTCCACGCACGACAGTAAGCACGGTGCCGATGTCCGGGCCCGAATCAATGTCCTGACTGAGCTTCCGGAACAGTGGCAGCAAGCAGTATTTCACTGGCACCGGCTGAACCATCTCAGGATAACCGGTTCAACCGTCATAAGCCGCAATGACGAATACCTGTTTTATCAGATCCTGCTTGGCACCTGGCCCCTGACGGCGCTAGATGAGGCCACGCTGGAGGTTTACCGCGAGCGAATCCGCGCTTATATGATCAAGGCTGTGCGCGAGGCCAAGCAATACAGTTCATGGTTTAATCCCGACCAGGAGTATGAGCAGGCGGTCAGCGACTTTATTAACCATTGTCTTGACCGGAAAGCTAATCACGTGTTTCTTTCCGATTTCGCCGCCTTTGAGACACAGCTTCGAAAAGCCGGCCTCCATAATGCGCTTGCTCAAACCTTGCTGGAACTGACTTCGCCGGGCGTGCCGGATATTTATCAGGGCAATGAAACCTGGCAATTCTCGCTGGTCGACCCCGACAACCGTCGACCTGTCGATTTCGACAGAATCCGGCAGTTACTGACCTCTATAGACGAGGCTGTTGCCAGTGATCGGCGGCAACTGCTGAAGTCGTTGATGAATACGCCGGAAGATGGCCGGATCAAACTGTTTTTGACTGCGCAAACCCTGCGCCTGCGCAGAAACATGGCCGCCCTGTTCGAAAACGGCGAATACCTGAAGCTGACTATCAGCGGGCCAAGGCTGGACAATCTGGTAGCGTTCGCGCGTTGTGATCCAGACCATTTCGCCGTGATTGTTGTGCCGAGACTCATGAAGCATCTGTTGGACGATGGATTCACCTGGTCTTGCACCCGGCTGGAACTGCCGTCCGACGCCCCCAGGTATTACCGTAACATTTTTACCGACGATAAGTTATCGGCGAATAAGGTCGATGATCATCTGGAATTGAATATTCGTGAGTTATTTGGCGCCTTTCCGGTGGCCTTGCTGGTATCGTCAACCGGTTCAGCAACACCGAATACGGTTGGAAATTAATCCCTTAATTTCCTTTATTTATTAATGCTGAAAGAATGCTGAAAAACGAGAGGCGAGCTGAGCAATGTGCGCTAACGAACAGAACCCGCTTGCTTTTATGCGTAGAGTCTGAAACTGATGAGAAAGATAGCTTACATATCAAAAACTAACCTGTTGAGGAGGAAATATGGATATTGAAGTTGGTGGTTTTCTTGGTTTTATCATACTCGTCCTGGATATTTGGGCCATTATAAAAGTCGTTCAAAGCGGTGCTTCAACCGGAATGAAAGTGTTATGGGTGGTTTTGATCCTGATGCTGCCGGTGGTCGGTTTGATCATTTGGTGGTTTGCGGGACCAAAAGGCGATTAACTGATTTGTCGACATGGAGATAGAAGCTGTCAGCCAGCGGGCGGGCTTTTAGCCTTGATGACGATCAGGACTAAATTCTCCCCCACTGGTATTTTTTATTACCCTAATTCGAATGAAGTCACACCGAACACACGACGCAGCGACCGATCAGGCTGTTCGCCGCTGTACATCCGGGCCGTTTCGAACACCACATTCATACCATGACGCTCCGCCAGTGACACGGCGGCCGGATTAACTTCCGGGATATCCAGATAAACCGGCTCATCCGGTCTGGCCTTGGCTTTTAGCGCGCTGAAAAGCGATTGCGCCAATTCCGGACTATCGGCAAAAAGAGGGCCGATCTTGTAGCCTGACCGGCATTTTCGCATGACGCCGTAACCTGCCAGCCGCCCATTCTGCAAAATGCCCAGAGCCGCACTATCCGGCTGGTTTATCCAGGACTTGAGAAATGCTGACCGGTTTGCCGGGAAAAACGGGCGGTCATAGGATTCAATTTGTGTAAACGGCAGCGTTGACAGCTTTATGATCCCGTCATGTTCGTCAGGCTCGCCGCCCCCTATCCCCTGGTAGCGTATATTGCGATAAGCCACTTTGAATCCCCATTTTTTATAATTTTCCTGCCGGGCCACGACGCCGTCCAGCCCGATGTTGCATCCTGTCAGACGGTTTATGCCCGCTTTCCATATTTGCAGGCCATAACCTTTGCCGCGACAGGCGGGCTTTACAATGAACAAACCGAGGAAGCCGAACGAATCGTCGTATTTGACCGCCGATATGGCGGCAACGGGTTCATTGCCGAGGCAGCCGATAAGGAACCCGTCCGGATCGGCCGTACGATAACAATCGGCGTCATGAAGCCCAGGATTCCAACCCTCTTCCGCCGCCCAGTCAATCATTATGCTCACTTCAGCGGGTGATGCCGTTTTGATGGTGTAGTTTTTGTCAGTCATTGGAGTAGCCCGTTAACATGTGGTCTATTAATAGCTCAATATGTCTATGATATAATAAACTTGTTAAAAATATATCCGCCTGGCTTAAGTGTTAATCAGCCTCAGCCGGCCAACGTCAATTCCACCATCGGCACTTCCCATTGCTCGACCTTGCACCGGGACCGGTAGCTTTCCTCGCCGTCATCCCGGTAGCGTCGGATCATGGCCAGTACCGTGGCGGACTCGATGGCATCCAGCCTGTCCCGCCACTGCGCAGCGGCTTTTCGCGACAGCGCCGCCACAATAATTCCGTTAATTTTCAGAAACACTTTTTCGCCATTGGTTTCAATGACTAGCCGGCTGCCGAAACGAAGCGCGGACAAGCGCTCATGAATCGGATGACCCGGCATGAAACCGCCCGCATAGCCGATATCGATGTCCTGCATACCCAGAATCGCATAGCGCCGCAGGGTGGTGTGCGGCATCGATTGATCCACCGCTTCCGCGTTGCGCCGCAGCAGAAAATCGCCGTCCAGCGCGGGCAGAAACGGGTTGCGCTGGTCTTCGCGCCGCATCAGGCACAGGGTTTCCCGCGCTCGCGTCATGCCTACGTATAAAAGCCGCCGTTGTTCTTCAAGCCTGTTCGGGGTCCAGCCTCCGTCCAGGATCAGCACATGCGGGAATTCCATGCCTTTGGCCGAGTGGATCGTGCTCAGGAACACGCCCCTGCCCAGCCGCCTGTCCTGGCGCTGGGCGGCCAGCGTTTCATAGAGAAACTCCAGGGTCTGCCGGTTCGGGACTTCGCCGTCGCCGGTTTCGCATTGCCAGTCCGCCAGTATTTGCAGGAGCAGTTCCTGCCATGGATTGCGGCTGTCCGCCTCCGGTTGTTGCCGCAGAAAATCCAGCCAATACGAAGCCTTGTCCAGTTTCGTCGCGCGCTGTTTCAGCGCATCCAGCAGCCGCGCGGCTTCCCTGACTCTGAACGGCGGCGGCTGCTTGTTGCGGTCCAGCATCAGGCTGACCGGAATGTCATGATCTTCCAGCAGCGCCCTGACCGGACTCAGCAATTCCCATTGACTGGCCAGCACCGCGCAGTGCGACCAGTCCAGCCGCGCGTCCAGCTGGCGCAGGCGCAGCAGTTCCGTAACCGCCGCCATCGCCTGATGCGCTTCGTGACCGGCCGTGATGACCTGCACCCTGCCCCGCGCCAGCGTATCGAGCATTTGCCAGCGCCCGCCCGGCTCCAGCGTTTTGCGCCCCTGATTGATGCGGATCGGCCGGTCCGTTTTCATGCGGTCGCGGTTGTGCGCGATCAATTGATTGGACGCGGCGATGATATGAGCGCTGGAGCGGTAGTTTTCGACCAGGTAGTGTTCCCTGGCTTGATAATCCTGCTGGAACCGGCGGATGAATTCGACGTTGGCGCCGCGGAACTGGTAGATATTCTGGTCGTCGTCGCCGACCGCCATGATGGTCAGCTTGCTGTCGTCGTCGAGGCTGCGCCCGGCGATGGCCGAGACCAGGCGGTACTGGTCCTCGTCGATGTCCTGATACTCGTCCACCAGAATGAAGCGGTAACCGTTCAACAGGCGTTCGCGCGTTTCATCGGCCTCGATGCCGAGCAGTTGCCGGTTGCCGCTCAGCAGATCGACGGCCTCTTTCATCAGCGCATCGAACTGTGTGGTGACGGCTTCGGCATCATGGCTTGACGTGCTCATCGCGTGCCCGGTCAGGCGCAGGCACAGGCCGTGATAGGTCTGCACGGTCACGCCGCGCGCATCGTCGCCGACCAGATCGACCAGCCGCCGCCTCAGTTCGGTCACGGCATTGCGGTTGAAGCACAGCACCAGAATGCTGGCCGGCGGCACGCGCTTGACCCGCAGCAGGTAAGCGCAGCGGTGCACGATGACGCGCGTCTTGCCCGAGCCCGGCCCCGCCAAAATCAGCGTGTTGTCGTCCTCATGGCCGGCCACCAGGGCGATCTGGTCCGGGTTTTGCAGATCGCCGACGATGCGCTGAAAGGACTGCTGGCTGGTGGCACGTTCCAGCACGTCCTTGCGGTCGGCGAAATAGCGCTTCACGAATTCGCTTTTGTCCATGGAGAAATAGGCCACGACGAAGGCCAGCGCCTGGCCGATTTTATCCAGCGCCTGGCGCGCGTATTCGTTGATGACATGCACCTGGAATACGCGCTCGCTGTAATGCTGCGACAACGGTTCGTAATCGCCCTTGCTGTAGCGGCGGCCCTTGGCTTCCGGCAGCACCTGAATGGTCATGGCCTGCCGGAATACGGCCAGCCCTTTCTGCAGCGTGATGACGCGCTGTTCATGCAGGAAATTCAGGGCCCGCTCGACGGCCGCCAGCGGGTCGCGGACCTGCGACAAGGCCAACATATCGGCCTGCAGGCCGGCCAGCAGGTCCTCGGCGGCGAATTCGACCAGCAAATCGGCCGATCCCGGCGTGCCGGCGGGAATGCGCGCGATGATGCTGTCCAGAACGACCTTGGCGATGGCCTGCCGTTTCTCGGCCGTGGCGATCAGCGCCGGCCAGCCCCGGTTCAGCTTGACGGCGTATTGATCGATGCCGCGATAGCGGAAAATCAGGCTGCCCTTGTTGCCGGCCAGTCCCAGGCCGTCCCGGGACAGACTGCTCAGCAGGCTGCGCAGCACTTCGGGATTGCTGGCCTCATGGCCGTCGTCGAGCAGGCGCTGGTTGACGTGGCGCAGCGACAGCACCTGCCAGTCGTCGGTTCCGGCATCGGGCGCCTCTTCCTGCAGCAATGCCAGCATGGCCCGCTCCAGGCTGCAAATCTTGTCCAGCATCGCTGTCGAGGCATTGGCGACTTTGTAGCGGACATAAGCCGTCAGCAGCAGGCTTTTCCTGATCAGCCCCGCTTCGGCCATATCATGCAGGGTGCGGATGACGCGCTGACCGGCCGTCTCGTTGCGCCGGCCCTGCTCGCGGTCGGCGGCATCCTCGGCGAATTCGCCCAGTTCGGCCAGGCTGTCGGCGCTGAAGCCTTCGTCGCTTTCGGCATTCATCAGCGCTTCCAGAATGGCCAGCCAGCGTTGTTGCTGGCGTTTCGACAGGCCGAGCGCGGCGATTTTCTGCTCCGCTTCGGCCAGGTTTTTGACCTGCGGCCGGCCCTGGAAAACCTGCGTTCGGTTCTCGTTGCGTTCGATGAAGCCGGCCCGCTCCAGCCAGGAAACGGCGGTCAGCACCTTGGTGTCGGCATTGTGATCGTCGCTGTCGAAGGAAAGGTCGACATTGTCGTCGCGCAGCAATTCGCCGGTCGTGATCACCACGTTGCCCTGCTTATCCTTCCTGGTTTTTCTCAAACCGCCCAAAATCCGGGCGATGTCTTTCTGGCTCAGTTGGGACATGGCCGACATCTTGAACTGGGTATCGATATCCTGCTCGTCGAACAGCAAAATGCATTCGGCATCCTGCTGATCGCGCCCTGCCCGCCCGGCTTCCTGCAGATAATTTTCCAGCGATCCCGGAATATCGGCATGAATGACCAGGCGCACGTTTTCCTTGTCGATGCCCATGCCGAAGGCGTTGGTGGCCGTGATCACGCGCGTCGTGCCGCTGATGAAATTTTCCTGGATGTGCTTTTTCTCGGCCGCGTCCTTGCCGGCATGAAAGGCCTCGGCCTGCCAGCCCTGCTGCACCAGATAGTCGGCAACCGCTTCGGTATTTTTGCGCTTGGCGCAGTAAACGATGGCAGCGCCCTGATCGTCGGACAGCCGTTCCGATAACAACTGGTTGATGCGCGGGTATTTGTCGGCCTGATTGACCGTCTGCACTTCAAAATGCAGGTTGTTTCGTTCCACGCCGCCCTCGAAAACGATCAGCTCCTGTCCCAGATTGGCGCGGAAGTAATTGATGATCTCGTCCTTGACATCCTGCTTGGCGGTCGCGGTGAAGCATTGCACGGGCGGCAGCGGCGTCTTCTGTTTTTGCGAGAACTCCTTGATGAAGCGCGCGGCGTACAGGTAATCAGGCCGGAAATCATGGCCCCATTTGGACAGGCAATGCGCCTCGTCGAACACCCAGCAGCCGATCTCGCGGTGGCTGATCGCCTGCTGGAAACTCGTATTGCGCAATTGTTCCGGCGAGACATAAAGCACGGCGATATCGCCCATCTGTATGGCCTTCAGCACCTCGCCGCGCTCCGGCGCCGTCAGCATGCCGTACAGCGCAGCCGTATTGGGCGCGCCGGTCTTGCTGCGCAGGTTGTCGACCTGGTCTTTCATCAAGGCCTGCAGCGGCGAAATGACGATGGTCAAAACGCCGCGGCGCTGGTAACGCACCAGCGCCGGCAGCTGATAACACAGCGATTTGCCGCCGCCGGTCGGCAGCACGGCAAAAACTGGATTGTCGGCCATGGCCGACTGCACGATCGCCTGCTGCAGGCTGCCGCCGTCCGTCGCAGCCGGTTCACGCCGGAACGCGGAAAAGCCGAAAAAGCGCTGCAGCTGGGCGACCGGATCATGGGTTTGCCGGCAATGCTCGCAGTCCGGCTTGTCGCAGGGAATGTCTCTCAGCTGGCCCAGCGCCGGCGCCACATCGTGAAACCGTTGCCGGACCCACGGCGGCAGCACCGAATTGCCGCCGGCAACCCGCAGCCAGGCCAGACAATACGCCAGCGCGGGGCGCAGTTTCGGGTCGGGCAGGTACGACAGGATGACCTTATTGAATGCGGTCCGGCAGACCTTGCCTTGGGTCAGATCCCTGAACACATCGAAAGCCGCGGGCGCGCCGATGTGTCCGGCGCCCATCGCCGCCAGGGCCTGTTGCAAGCCGGCGAACTGCGCATCGCCGGCAAAGGCGTAATGATAAAAGGACAGCAGGCCGCCATGCTGTTCCTGCAACGCCTGCCATTGGTCCTGAAACAGCGAAAGCGCCAGCCGCGCATCGGCGAGCGGGTCGTTCAGGCTGTCGCGCACCAGCTTGTAGTTCTTGACCAGCCGGTGGTAAGGATTTTCAGGGAACGCGAGCGGCGACAGGAACAAGGTATCGACGACGGGCTTGTTTAAAAACCTCAAACCGGAATGGACGGTCCGGCACACCGGCAGGTCGTGATCGAGCAGGTTGTGGCCCAGCAGATACTCGGCGTCGTCGGCGAATTCGTCCAGTTCGGCCAGCACCCGGCGGCTGTCGAACGGCGCTTTGCGATGAAAAACCTTGTCCCTGAAAACGGCGCCGACGGCGAAGATGGCGCCGTTTCTGTCGGTTTCCAGATCCAGGCTGCAGCAGCGGTTTTGAAATGCGTGCCACTCCATTGAAACCCTCATCCGGTAAAGAAGGCTGTAGTCTAGCAATTGCAAATCAATGTTTACAAGGCGGACAACGCCTTCTGCGGGCAAGCCACAGCCCATAAATGATGCCGTTAAGTATCAGAACGGCGATGCCGAACGCGATTTGTATCTGGTGCGTCAGACCGCTGGGATAAATCACCGGCATGATGTAATGGTCGATGAAGTCGCCGGCATAAGTATCGCCATCGGCGGCGGCCCGAAGCCTGTTTTCGAGCGGCGTCAGCGGACAGATGCCGCCGCTGAGTTCGATGAACGCGCCCCATGCGGCGGCCGGCAGATGCAACCAGGCGACCCACGGCCATCTGAAGACGAACAGGCCGCCGAATACGACAAATACGATGAAGGCGAAGTGCAGCAATACGACCAGATCGGCGGCTAATTGGTTTGACATGGGTCTTTTTTAATGGAATGTCTTTAAGGGCTCGGAGTCCTGACGGAATCATCCCGTTCCGCAAAAATCCCTTATTGACGTTAAAATGTCCCTTCCTCTGTTCACCATGGCAAGTTTTTATGAAAACCATTTTAATAACAGGCAGCAATTCGGATATCGGCATAGCCGTTGCCAAAGCCCTGTCTGAACAGCCATTGCAACTGGCGCTGCAGTATTATTCCAATCATGCCAAAGCCAGTGAACTTCAAGCTTGGCTGGATGCAAAAAATGTCCGAAGCCGCCTGTTTCAATGCGATCTGACAAAGCCCGAACAGGCCGAGTCGTTGATTGCCCAAATCCTGTCGGAATTCGGGGCGATTGACGTTCTGATCAATGTCGTCGGCCCTTTTGTCTATAAAGACGTGCTGGACGTCACGCCGCTGGAATGGTTCGATGATATCAACCTGAATCTGCACACCTGCTTTTATGCCTGCCATTATGCGATGGATGAACTGCGCCGCAATCAAGGCCAGATCATCAATTTCGCTTTTTCCGGCGTGGAAAACATCAAGGCCTGGCCCATGTCGGCCGGTTACTGCGCCGCCAAAACCGGTGTCGCCGCATTGACCAAAAGCCTGGCCGTCGCGCTGGCTCCGCACAAGGTCCGCGTTAATGCGATCTGTCCCGGACTGGTCGAAGAGGGCCATATCAGCGAGGAGGAACGCCAACAGATGGCGAGCCAAATCCCTTACGGCCGCCCCGTACATCCTGACGAAATCGGCAAGACCGCTGCCTGGCTGGTGTGGAACAGCCCGGAATCCATGACCGGTTCACTGATCACGGTTGCAGGCGCCTGGGAGTATTGATTCAAATGCTCAGGTTTGCCGGCATCGATGCCGGCAAACCTGAGCCGCATACGGGCTTCTAGACTTTTGCTTCAAGCACCAGATTGGTTGGTGTCGTCGCAGCGCGCCTCACCTGGCTGAAGCCGCCGGCATTGAGCACTTCGGTGAGTCTTTTTTGACCGGCCTGGGCGCCCAATCCGAGGCCGACCTCCTGAGACTTGGAGGCGGGCACGCATACCATTGTCGAAAACGAATAATAAATCTGCCCCAGAGGATGGAGATTTTCTTCCAGACTGTCGCCGGCAAACGGCTCGACCAGCATAAACGATCCGCTCTCGGACAAGGTGCTTGCGATATGTTTGGCCGCGCCGACGGGGTCGCCCATGTCGTGCAGCGCATCGAACATCGTGACAAGATCGTAATTTTTCCCGGGATATTCTTTCGCCGTCACGACTTCGAAAATCGTGTTGCCTGCGACGCCCGCGGCTCGAGCCCGTTCCCGCGCATGTTCGATCGACGGTTCGTGATAGTCGAAGCCATGAAAAGTCGAATTAGGGAACGCCTGCGCCATGAGGATGGTCGAGGAACCGTGCCCGCAGCCGATGTCCGCGACTCGGGCGCCGGCTTCGAGCTTCTCCCGGACGCCATCGAGCGCCGGCAGCCATGAATCGATCAGATTCATGGCATACATGGGCCGGAAGAAGCGCTCGGTACCGCAGAACAGGCAGGGACTGTGATCGCTCCAGGGCAAGCCTTTGCCGGAGCGGAAAACTTCAGTCAGTTTGGGTTCGTCGACATAAGCCGACATGACCGCCTGGAAGAAGCCTTGCATGCAGGCCGGATGACCCTCGGCGGCAAAAATGACGGCCTGCTCTGGCGACAAGGAAAATCTGCCGGCAGCGGCATCGTAATTCACATACCCGGCTGCCGCATTGGCGGAAAGCCATTCTCTGAGATAACGTTCATCCATGCCGGTGCTGTCGGACAGCTCCTGGCTGGTTGCGGGGCTGATTTCGGCCAAAGCGCTGTACAGGTCCAGTTTGTCGCCGATATAAGCTATCAGCAAGCCCAATGACCCGGCCACATCGCCGATCACTTTACCCTGCAGCTGTTCCAGTTTGCTTTCATCGATATCTGTTAAGCGTATCGCCATCTTTCGTGCCTTTTGTTTATTAATGGAGTTGGAAGGCCATGGAGCGGCTAAAGTGATCGGTGCCTGACTAAAAACGTGTTTATCACGCCCCACCTATGACCGCCGATGATTGTATCATCGCCCTGTTCTGCCGGATAGGCGATCAGATCCATCTACCGTTTGCCAGGCAACCTCTCTTTACAATTGATCGACGGTCCGCGTCCGGGCCTGATGCGTCTGCATGCCGCCGGAAAGCACTTTGACCTGCAGACCGTTCTGCTCCAGGAGACGATACGCGTAATAGGCCCGCTGACCGACGCCGCAGATCAGCCAGATTTCCCGCGTCCGGGGCAATTCGTGCAGCCGGTCGCGCAGGGATTCCAGGGGAATGTTCTGTGCGTCCGGAATATGACCACCGGCGTACTCGGCCTCGCTGCGGACATCCACCAGCAGGGCCGCGGTGGAGCCCAGCGCATCCCAATCCGCCAGTTGCAGATCGCCGCGCAGATGGTTGGCGGCCACCATGCCGGCCATGTTGACCGGATCCTTGGCGGCGCCGAACTGAGGGGCGTAACAAAGTTCCAGATCTTCCAGATCATACACCGAAGCCCCTTGCATCATGGCCGTGGCGATGACATCGATGACCCGCGTCACGTCAAGCTCGCCGACGGCCTGTGCGCCCAAAATCCTGCCTTCGGCTTTGGCGAACAGCAATTTGATGTGGATCGGCCGGGCGCCCGGAAAATAACTCGCGTGGTGGCCGGGATGCAGATAGACTTTCTCGAAATCCATGCCGGAGCGCTTGAGCTGCTTTTCGTTAACGCCGGTACAGGCGACGGTAAGTCCGAAAACGCCGCACACGGCCGTGCCGAGCACGCCCTCGAAATCCAGAGGCGGCTGCGTTCCGGTCTCCTGGCACGCGAAATGATGGAGAATGGCGGTGGCCGCCACGCGCCCCTGCCGGTTGGCCGGGCCGGCCAGCGGCACGAGCTGCCACTGCCCGGAGATCCTGTTTTTCACTTCCACCACGTCGCCTACCGCCCAGATGGCATCATCGCTGGTGCGCTGGTAAGGATCGACGCGAATGCCGCCGAGTTCGCCCAGCTCCAGTCCGGCATCCCGGGCCAGCGCGGCATCGGGGCGCACGCCGATGCCCAGGATGACCAGATCGGTGCTCAGTGTCGCGCCCTTCGACGTGCGCACGCTCAGGCCGCCCTCGGGGAGTGGTTCGAAGGCCTCGACCGCTTCGCCCAATATCAGCTTGACGCCGTTGGCTGTCAGGCGTTCGGCGGCATAGCCGGCCATTTCCGGGTCCAGCGGCGGCATGACCTGATCGGCCAGTTCCAGCAGTGTAACGTCAAGCCCCAGCCCGACCAGGTTTTCAGCCATTTCCAGCCCGATGAAGCCGCCGCCCACGATCAGCGCGCGCGAGGCATGCTCGACGGCGGCCTTGATCTTCCGGCTGTCGGGGATGTTGCGCAATCCATAAATGCCGGGCAGATCGATGCCAGGCAGGGGCGGACGAATCGGCTGGGCGCCGGTGGCCAGGACCAGCGCGTCATACGATTCTTCCCGCGTGGCGCCGGTTTTGAGATCGCGTACTTCGATCATTCGGGCCTGCCGGTCGATGCGTGTGACCTCTGTTTCCGTATGGACTTCGATGTTGAATCGGTGCTGGAACAACTCCGGGCTGGCCACCAGCAGTTTGGCTTCCGACTCGATGACATCGCCCACGAAATAAGGCAGGCCGCAGTTGGCAAAAGATACATGCGGCCCCCGTTCGAACACGACGATCTCGCAGGTTTCGCAAAGCCTGCGCGCACGCGCCGCACAGGTGGCGCCGCCGGCTACGCCGCCGACGATGAGAATACGTTTTTTTGCTGCATTCATGAACTTAAATCTCCTGATTAAGTGATTAGCTGATTATGTTTTCAGGTTAGTCAGCCGTCGCTAATCGGAGACAGGACTGTCCATTGTACCTCACCCTCGGGAAACCAGCCCTTGTTCTTCAAAACTTCGCCCCAACCGGTCGAGCCGACTTGTACCTCGTCAATATCGAAATCGCTGAGGAACCAGGAAGGCTGCTCGGACGGGACGACCCGCTTAAACTGGTTTATAAAATACCCTTTGTCTGGCAGGAAAGCATCGGCATCGACAGCTCGCCACTCGTTTAACGGTCCTTGAATATCGATAAGATCAAGCCATGTTGCTTGACCTGAAGCGTCTGAAATTTCAATTCTCCAACTCGGCATAGTGGCAACCTTGAAAATAAATACTGGATATTTACCGGTAATTTGAGCATCAATCCTGCAGGATTATCCGTATAAATTGACCTGAGCCGATATCGAACTCGCCGACGATATGGCCCCTGCCGGGGTAATCGGGCTCATACACATTGACATGGACGCGCCCCGGCAGATCGCGCGGATGATGGATTACCCAGGCGCCGGGAGGGACACGACCGCAGTCTCCGGGAGGCGGTTGATGTCCGGCAGGGCGATCAGGATACCAGATGCGGCATTCGCCCGGAGGCGGATAATGACCTGGGGGAATGTCAAGATGGGTATAGCCATGCTCATGGAAGTAAGACCCATGATTATCATCTTCCCAACGGTCATCGTGCCGGCCTCTCTCGTGCCCCCGATCTTTCTCGAAGGAATACCGGCCTTTTTCCCTTCCCTTTCCTGATTCGTCCTTACCCTCATCAGCATACGCAACGCCGATAGCGCCTGAGAGCGCAACGGCGCAGAGCATTTGAATAACTGGCAACTTCATGGTTCTCGCCTATATAACTAAACAACCACCCGCTCAAGCGGGTGGGTTCGAATAACGGACTGAAAGTCCGGATACGCGTCGACTAAACGACGCGTCTTAATCGGGTTCCATCTTAAAATTGTCATTGGGATTAGGTTCAAAATGATGCTCCAAATACTGTTTGATCATTTCATCCGTCATCTGGCCAACGGTGGCGCAAAAATAGCCGCGCGCCCAAAAATGCCTTCCCCAATATCGCTTTTTCAAGTGCGGAAACTCTTCGAGCAGATAGCTCGATGTTCGTCCCTTAATTCGCCTCATGATTTCACTGGGAGCCATATTCGGCGGGGCACTCACCAAGATGTGCACATGATCTTTGCTCACTACACCTTTTATAATCCGTATCTCAAACGCTTCGCAGGTTTGGCGCACCAAGTCTCTTACTCGCTCTGCTATTTCACCGCTCAGTACTTTGTAACGATACTTAGTTACCCAAACAAAATGGTACTCAATTTGGTAAACCGTATGGCTGCCGTATCTATAGTCCATTGCCACCTCCTTGGCCAGATTATCGCAGCTAAAGCTGACCGGCTAAAGCCGGTGGTTTAAACCTTATGATGGAAAATTAAAGTTAAGTTAAAGCATCCGGCAAACCTTAACAGCAGAGCAGAATGCACGTTTAGTGATATTCAACAAATGATTATCTGAATTCAAGTATCTTATAATTTGCTCAATCCCGGCTAATAAAAGTTACTTTTGAGAAAGGCTTATCAGTTTTTTAGCCTGCACGCGCAAACAAATAACTTGTATTGATATAGAATAACAGGATGATTTTTAGATATTGCCGCTTCACGTTTTAAAAACATTATTTTTTCTTTTGCCGCGCCCTTAAACCATGCCTGGAATCACGCTTTTCTGTTTACTGCTTTGCAGTGTATTCATTGGGGTATTGCCTGTCTCTAATCAATATAAACGGCCTTTTGACATCCGGCGATACTTAATCCTGCCGGCTTTGGCACTGACAGGGCTGCAAGGTTATCCGCTTATCGCCTCGGGAGAAGAGTACGGCAGAGACTTCAGGAATTATAGGGACTATAGCGGTTATAGGGATTACAGAGATTACGACGGCTATTCCGAGAGAGATTACGGTAGAGGCTACGGCAGCGAGTACGGCAGCGCGCCGGCGTTGAACGATACCCGCACTCCGTCTGGCACAACAGCTTTTGAACAGCAGCTTGTACAATCCATTTATGCCAACTGTTATCAAAGCCAACGCACGTCCGTTGCCAATTACGGCGTCCCTGAAAATTTGATCATGGACTATTGCGGCTGCGCCAGCAAGAATATGGTGGGCCGCCTGAGCTATGACGATTTCAAGTTGTTGGAAAAAATCCAGAGCACTGGAACGCCACCGCCCCATGAGCTTAAACAAAAAATGGAGTTTGTCGCCATGACCTGCAGGAAGACATCGGTCGATAAAGCGTTGCCCGGCGATCCAATAAGCGATTTCGAAGTCATGGACCCGATTTCCGATCCTGCCATGCAAAGACGATAGCTTTTCCATCCCTGTAAGATCTGATTTCAGAGTGTAGTGCCCCTATATGTCTATGATATAAATGTGATGTTTATCTATGCGCTGAGCTGAACTGTTTAACAGTCTCACGCTAATGCTGTGAAAGCCTGATAGGATATTTCTCATGCCTTACATATATGTCTATGATATAAATGTAATCTGCATATATCCAAGAAGGAGATTTCCATGCCTACTATTCATTCTGAGCTCAGAGCCGAGCTGGACAAGATCTTAAAGCAATTGTTATCCGAGCAGCAGGCGTTGAGCGACCGCTTGCTTGAGCAACATCACTACCCGTTATGGGCGCAGCACTTTGACGCGCCGGCGGACCGCGAACAGTTGGCGGCCTTTATTAAACTGGTAGTCTATGCCAATGACGAAATGAAGCCTGGAGAGACGCTCAATTACATTGGCATGTGCGGGACCGATCTGGCCACGATGGAACAAATTGAGCGGGTAAATCAATTGCGTCACGGTTTGCAGCGCTTGCTAATGCGCATGGATAAGATTTTGGTCAAGCTGGACGAGACCCAGATGCCGCTGTCGAAATATGCCCTGGAGCGTATGGGATATGCCCGTTTCAGCCGCCGCCAGGCAAGCCGGAAATTCTTCTATTTTCCCCATGCCCTGGAATCGATTTCTTTTACCTGGTTCCGCTCCCGCATGGTATCGAGGCTCAGCGTCGCCGATGCGCAGCATCTGCTGGAAAAGAAAATTAGCGGCGGCGGTGAAGCGGCCTATATCGCCGGCTTGAAAATGCAACTGAAACTGCTGGCCACGATTCCGTTCGATGAACCTCTGGCGCAAGTCTCGCCGCCCTCTAACCATCCGCGCGCCAATATTGCCTGGTTCGATGAAAACAGAATTTTGCGCCGAAAAGTCTGCATGGCAGTCGGGCCGGTCTTTTTCCTGGCCGCCGAGCACACCTCCCTGCCCCGCTTCCGGGCCTTGTCGGAAAATCCGGAGAACAAACCCTTGCGCCTGAAACGTATCGATGTCGAAATACAGGATGAAGTTTTTCTGCCCTCGATCAAAGTGCACCGGTACTTGCCTGAACTGCGCGAGAAAAAGAAAAACGAACAGGAGCATTGATCTCACAAGGGACAATTTGCAATACCTGTGAACTGCCGGTAGAGTTCCGGCTCTTACTTTTGACTGATTGAGTTACTTCAGGAGCCATGCAAAATGAACATGTATTCGAAATTCCGTATGTTCGGCCCGGGCTTGGCGGCCGGACTGTTTTGCCTGTCGGCATCAGCGGCCGATTTTGATCGCGCGGCCGTAGAACAGATGCTTGCTAAAGCGGACAAGGCGCATCCTGCCGACCTGCGCCGAAAGGACCTGACCGACCTGGACTTGTCCGGACTGGACTTTCGGCATGCCGACCTGTGGGGCGCGGACCTGCGCAGAAGCAACTTGAGCAACAGTAATTTATCGGGACTGGTCCTGGATCTGACCGTCATGTCGAAGATCAATCTTTCCGGTGCCGATTTGTCCAATACCAGTGTTTTCGGCGTGCACATGGTCGGCGCCAATCTGAGCCACGCCAATCTGGCCGGCAGCCGGTTTATCGCCAATCTTGACCGGGCGAATCTCAGCCATGCCAACCTGTCGCATGCCGACTGGGGCGTCGATATGAAAAACCAGCCAATGGGCTTGATGCGGGTCAGCTTGAATAATGCCAATCTGTCCGGCGCCAATCTGTCCGGCGCCAATATGAACAAATCCCTGATGCGAATGGCCAATCTGTCCGGAGCCAAGCTGAAAAATGCGATATTATTCGACGCCGATCTTTCCAGAGCCAATTTTTCCGGCGCCGATCTGACGGGTGCCGATCTATCGGGCGCGCGCTTGAAGGATGCCGATTTCACAAACAGCACAGTGACCGGGACGAAATTTAACCGCATTAAAGACAAGGCAACACTGCGAGGCCTGGATTCCAGCAAGGGCATCGAATCCGCTGTGTTTGATTAATCGCCATTCAGGCATGAAAGTAATGGCAGCCGCCTATTGGAACAGTCCGAGGAAAGAGCCCGGATGCAGTGGGATATTTCGTTTTAATGCCTCTGTCAGCGCCTCTGCCGGAGGCGCTGACAGACAAACGCCGCTTTAATGGACGATCACTTTCTCGACCACTTTCTCGGCTTTTCGCTCCTCATACTTGCCGATCGTCAGTAAATCCCATACCAGCAACCCCAGGCCGGCCGCCGTCACCAAGCCAAAGAACATGCGCCAGTTCATGGCATGCTGAAACGAGGGCTGGTTCTGCGCGGCAAAATATCCGGCCCAGGTCGAGCCTTCCACGGCCCGCTCGATAAACGACTGTTCGTAACCGGCGATCAGCAGCGCGACGGTCATGCCGACCACACCGGCATTCAACAGACCCAAGGCCCATTTCCAGCGCCAGGCATGCCGGGTGCCGGCGGCCATCCAGACATTGCCTCGCCACTGCTGGATCGCCAGATAAAAGAAGGCGATATTGATCGTGGCGTAAGCGCCGAAGAATGACAGATGCCCGTGCGATGCGGACCACTGCGTGCCGTGCGTGTACAGGTTGATCTGGGGCAATGTATGCATAAAGCCCCAGACGCCGGCGCCGAAAAAATTACCGAAGGCGTGGGCGATGACCCAGGCCAGCGCCGGATGATTGACCGTTTTGAATGCGTGCACGCCGGAATCGTAAATGGCGTGCACGACCATCGCGACCAGCGGAATCGGCTCCAGCGCCGAGAAAAAGCCGCCTACCGACAGCCAGTATTCGGGCATTCCGATCCAGAAGTAATGATGGCCGAGCCCCAGGATGCCGGAACCGAACATCAGCGCGACTTCGATATACAGCCAGGTCTGCACGATCTTGCGCCGGACGCCCAGAAGTTTCATCAGCGACCAGGCCATGATCACGCCGACCAGCACTTCCCAGGTCGCCTCGACCCACAGGTGAATCACCCACCACCACCAGTACTGATCATGGGTAATATTGGTCATGTAAAACATGCCGGCCAGATAAAGCCCCACCAGCGCAATCAGGTCCAGGACCAGAACCCCGGCGATGCCGGACCAGTTACCCTTGCTGAACGTCGCCACCACATTGTAGAAGAACACCAGCATCACCGCCGTAATGCCGAGATCGGCCCAGCGTGGCGCCTCGATATACTCGCGGCCCTCGTTGATGAACCAGAGGCTGGAATCCTTGCCCGGTCCGACCTGCACAAACAGGTAAACCAGCACCACGAGCGTGACGGCGCCGGTCAGCACCCAGAAGGCGATATTGGCCCATTTCAAGCCAACGATTTCGGTGCCGCTTTCGTCTTCGATCAGCCAGTAAATAGAGCCGATGAAGCCGTACAGCATCCATACGATCATGGCGTTGATGTGCACCATGCGGTTGACGTTGAAATCCAGAATGCCGTACAGAAAACCGGGATAGATGAACTGCAGGGCCGACAGCAGACCGAACAGTATCTGGGCGACAAACAAAATGACCGCTACGGTGAAATATTTGACGGCCAGTTGTTGTCCGGCGGTCAGATTGCTGCTGTCGAGGTTTACCCAGGCTTTGAACTTGTCCCGGTAAATTCGCGCCTTATCCAGGACCGAAGCCGGTTTGGGAATGACGTTGTCTAATTGGGGCGTACTCATGATCATTCCTCCGCTTCGATGGTCTTGAAGTTATACGGAAAACCGTTGGTATCAATACTGGACATCCATTTTAAAAACGCGACCAGGCCTTCCGCTTCCTGCTCGGTGATGCCCAGATTGGGCATTTTGCGGTTGCTGCCGAAGGTACGGGCATTGCTCTCGGGATTCATCAGAAACTTGACCATCAGATCCTCGCGCAACTCCTTCGAGAGCCAGCCCTGATCCAGCCAGGCCTTGGTCAGGTCAGGCGCGTAATAAGCGCCGTTGCCCAGAATGGTATGGCAATTCATGCAGTTTCTGCTCTGAGCGGTTTTCTTGCCGAGATCGACCAGCTGCTCGGCTTCCTGTTCGCTCAGCTGCTTGCCGAATAAAAACTCATCTCCGCCGATGACCGGCACTGATTTATTGAGTTCCTTGTTGAACCGGTAGTCGATTTTCTTGTTGATGACCGAATAAGGCGGCACCCGCTTGCCGCCCGCCGTGGTCTGACTCAACGAATCCATCGTCAATACGATCAGAATCACAAACGATCCGGCGGTGACCCAAATGGCGGTTTTTTTCCAGAATGATTCCGAAGCCCATAGCGGTGTTTCGTTCATTGCTCATCCTCCTGTATTTTTGTTTTTATTGAGGTATCATCAGGATGGCCATGCGTTTTAAGGCACAGATGCCAGATACCGATCGGTGCAAAGAAATAGCCGATCACCATCGCCACGGAAATAATCAGCCAATAACCCTGAAATTGCGCAGCCCGTGTCAGTTCGAGCACTGACGCAACCAGCACGGCATAAGCCGCCAGAGCCCCTATTTTGATACCGGTATGTGAGTTGATTTTGGACCAGGCGAACAGCAGCGCATAAGCGGCGCCGGCCAGAATGATCAACGCCGAGGAAAAGAACGTGATAAAGAAGTCTTTTAAAGCAACGGGTTCAATCATGGCCGGTTGAAAGAGATGATTATGGGCGAATGAATTCACCCCTACAATTTTTTACAGCTTACTGTCCATCTCGGCGGGAAACAAGCAAAACCTCTAAGCCCTGCGACACTAAAAAGCAAAACTCAGCTGCAACACACTATCGCCACCCGGCTAAATACAAGAAATTTATCTATTGAGGCCGCGCCTTCATGGACGATCGGCTCAATCAAGCGAAGTGGATGCCACATGAAAGGCATCCGCATAAATGTCTTTCAGGCTCGCGCCGTTAAGATAGGCCTGTCTTTTTGTCTCGTTGACCATTTCCGGGTGCCCGCACAGAAAGACTCGCCAGCCTTTCAAATCAGGCAGCCGGCTCAAGGCGATATCATTGGCACGGCCTACCGCCACGCCTTCGGGCGAGTCGCCGCGCGATACGCAGGGCGTGTAATGGAAATTCGGATATTGCCGTTCCAGTTCCAGCATTTCTTCAATCCAGTAAAGCCCATCCATTTCACGGCTGCCATGAAATAGATGAATATCTCCGGTATGCCCCTGTTGCAATGCTTCGGTTATGATGCCCGCTAACGGTGCAAGGCCGCTGCCCGTACCGATCAACAGCATGTTTTGTTCGAACCGGGTAGGCAGATAATAGCAAAGCCCCTGCGGGTCCGAAACGGCGATTTTATCACCGACCAGCAGTTCCTGATGAACCCATTCACTGAATCGTCCGCCCGCCAGGCGGCGGATATGAAAGGTTAATTTTTTGTCGTGCAGCCGGCTGTTTGCGATTGAATAGCTGCGCATCAGGCCGTCTACGCGTTTGAGATTGACGAATTGGCCGGCATAAAAATCCAGTGGTTCCTTGCATTCGACCGTCAACAACAGGGTTTCCTGATTCAGCGGTCGTTTTTCCATCACCGTGCCCTCGGTAAAGAACTCCGGCTGTTGGCTTAGGGTAATGGCCATGTCTTGTTCCGGATAACACAGGCAGGCCAGAAAATGCTTCTGCTTGCGCAATACATCTTTCAGGCCGCTTTGCGCGGCCACTGGCGGCTCAACATCCAGGCTGCGCACCATGCAGCTTTGGCAAGCCCCTTGCTTGCAACTGTTCGGAATGTCGATATTATCGCGCAACAAGGCGTCAAGAACGGTTTCGCCCTCATAACAAAAACTGACTTGATCACCTAGCGATATTTTCTTCATGGCCAATACCCAAGCTTTCTTTAACTATTTACCCAGAACGTCACTGCGCGTACTTTCCGCAATTGCGGCAACTTGCGCGATCAATTCCTGTGGAACATTCAATTCCTGTAAAGTTCCACTTAGATGTTCCATCACCGCATCAAAATGCGAATTATCCAGGCCCATCTTGACCAGTCTGGCATGCGCATTGCGCATATCGGTGCCGTTGTAGTTATTAGGGCCGCCAAAAGCCATCGTTAAAAAAGCTTTTTGCTTTGCCGCTTGCTGTTCCATATCGGTATTGTCAAAAAAGCGGTTAATCCGATGATCGCTTAAAACCTTGCGGTAAAAAATATCGACCGCTGCATTGACAGCCGCTTCGCCACCGAGTTGATCATAAAGTGTCAGTGTAGGTGTTTCACTCATCGTTAAGTACCTTTAAAAATTATTATTAAATAGTTATGGGAGGGCATTAGTGCCCGAAAATTAGTTTAGTATCGATACTTAACTTTTGCAATATTTATATGACAAAAGGGGATTGCATACACTATAATTTTTCCATCCTTATCATCTTCAGTTGATTGATAACTTTTGAATATTTATTAAAGTTAATCGCAATGACAGCAAGAAATACCCATGACTGACGGAACAAGCTCGCGCCAAGATCAGATATTAAAACTGCTGCTGAACGCAAGGCGAGGCATGAGCCTTGATGAAATCGCCTCAGCGCTGAATATCTCTAGAAATGCCGTCAATCAACATGTGGTCAGCCTCGAAAGTAGCGATCTCATAAAAAAAGACACTTTCAAAATCACCGGCGGGCGGCCATCCAGAAATTATGTCCTGACGGAAAAAGGCATCAACCGGTTTCCCAAACAATATGCCTGGTTCTGTAATTTAATGCTGGCGGAACTCAAGGCGGAAATGGGCGATGAAGCTTTCGGGCGTTACATGGCAAGGCTTGGCGCCAAGTTCGCGCAAACGCTGATGGCGCAATTCAACGATAAGGAACCGGGGGACAGGATCACCGCACTGGTTGAGACCATGCAGGCGCTAGGCTATCACGCAACGGAGGAGCAGAACGCCCCGACGCCGAGCATACGTGCCTTCAATTGCGTTTATCACGATCTTGCCCAGCAATTTCCGGAACTGTGTGAATTCGACCGGGCCTTGATGTCCGCGTTACTGAACCGGCCGATCGAACAAACCGAGTGCATGGCGCGTAATGACTGTTCCTGCAAATTTATTATCAAAAATAACTGACAGACCGGTGCCGGCAGTCGGCGAAGCGCACCAGCCCCCTTCCCTTCATGTCCGTCCGGTTCATCACGGCCTAGCCGGCGCCAAGCCCTTCTTCCTGTAGCGCCCTTTTTACCGCGGGGCGATCGGCGATCTTGTTCTGGTATTGTACCAGGGGCGGCCAGCGTGAAATATCGATCGCCATCAGTTTTCCCCAGCGCAGCATGACAAATAAATAAGCGTCCGCGACGGTAAAATCACTGCCCAGAAGATAAGGTTGCGAGGCAACCTGATCCGCCACCCATTGAAAACGGGATGCCAGTGTTCCCCGAAACAGTGCCTTGGCCTCCGCGGGCATGTTGGCATTGAACAGCGGCGAATAAGTCTTGTGCAATTCGGTGGAAATAAAATTCAACCATTGCTGCAAATTGTAACGCTCGAACGTACCGGCTTCCGGCGCCAATCGCTTCCCGGGCGCCTGATCGGCGATGTATTGAATGATAGCGGGCCCTTCCGTCAGTTGGCGCCCGTCATCGAGCACCAGTACCGGCACATAGCCGTTAGGGTTCACAGTGCGGAAATCCTCGCCGGTTTCCGTCTTCTTTTCCTGCAAATCAACTTTAATGAGTTCAAACGGCAGTTCCGCCTCGCATAACACAATATGAGGCGACAGCGAACAGGCACCTGGAGCGTAGTAGAGTTTCATCGTCAATCTCCCGAAAGGTTTCACCAAAGAACCTGACTGAATAACGTCGGTTTTGCCGGCCGATGCCGGGGAGCCAAAGGAACCGGATTTTTTGAATTTGGATAGTTCGGTTTTGAGAGTTGTTCAAAAAAAATGGTCGGAAACCTATAATCATCGATTTCGGAATTGTTTATGACGAATATCGAACCATGCCTGATCTGTATCGGCCGGACCGTTATGCTGCTGCTGGCCGCCAACGGCGCGCCGGTTTTAGCTCGCCGCTGGTTTAAAGCCCGGTTCAGCTGGCCGGTGGATATGGGACTGACGTTAGGCGACGGCTATCCGCTGTTCGGTTACAGCAAAACCTGGCGCGGCATCGTCATTGCGGTCATCGCCGCCTCGCTCATTGCCCCGGTCCTGGGGCTGTCCGCGCAAGAGGGCGCCTTATTCGGCCTGGCGACCATGTCGGGCGACCTGTTGGCCAGTTTTATCAAACGCCGGCGAGGCCATGCCGAAAGCAGCCGGGTTCGCGGCGTTGATACCATCCCCGAATCCGTCATGCCTGCGCTGTTGTTGCGGACGCAACTGGGCCTGGGATGGCTGGATATTTTAGCGATTGCCCTGATCTTTTTTCTGGTTGAAATCTTTCTCTCGCCGGTCCTGTATCGGCTTCATATCAAAAACCGCCCTTATTGACCGGTTACTCTCCAAAAGTCGTATCAGACCGGGCCGTTGCTATTGGAAAAATCGATCACCCAGGCGGCAGGAAAAAAATGAGAGACGATGTAGGCGCCCAGATTGACCCACTGCTCTACCGCGTCCAGGACGGCCGAATCGGACGTAATCGCCACTTGCTCGGCGCGAATGATGAATTGGTCGGGGTTATCAATTAACGCGGTCTGCCAGCTCCAGCCCTGCTCCTGAGCGATTTCGCGCACCAGGACCGCCAGACGCCCGCTGTTGGAAACGGGCCTGTCGAAAAGCCACAGCACGTTTTCCGGACTGAAAGATTCGAGCACTCCGCCGATAAGCGCGATCGCCTTGCCGGTTTCATTGACCTGCCGATAAGTGCCGTGGATGCCGGCAATATCGCGGATACAACCATCCCGGCAGCGCAGCACGACACCGCCCGCCATGAGAGTCTCTATCGTAATGATCAGGTTAAACCCGTCAATAACCAATTGCCGGTCCTTGACAGCCTCGACCGGCAGACACTTGCCGGATCTTAATTCCCGGCTGGCATCCGAACAGGCCGCCCTGGCAATGGCCAGGCGCTGGCGTTTAAGCAGCTGATAGTGATCGCCTACCAGTTTGATGGCCGAAGGCCGGGCATAACCGCGATTAAGCAGCCAGCAAAGATCATAAACCGCCTGATGCAAACGCAGCAAACGCCCGCCGCTGAACAGCGTTTTGTCGCCCAGATGCGCGTTTCGGTGCCTTTGTTCATGCGTATTCATATTTTGCCTCATGATAGCCGGCGTCAACGCATCGGCTTCGACTCCATGCGCTCCTGTCTGCCGGCTATCAGCATGCGCGCCAGCCTGCGCAAGCCGTCAGTGGAAATCTCCAGGCCGAACGGCGCGCCCAGACTCTCAAGTTCATACATGACATCGGTGGCGGCTATGAAGGTCAAATATTGCATGCCCTGCATGCCGGGCACTTCCCTGGCGATGGTTTTCAGGACGGGCGCCAGGCGCACCCAGGTCTCGGTAAAAAATACCCGGACCGGATCCGCGCCGCTGCTATCCTGGCCTTTCAGGCCGGCCTGGAAAGCGGCCCTCGAATCGAGCAGAATTTCCATTAAGGTATCACGCAGCTCTTGCGACTGGGTATCGTCGGAGGCCTGTTTGATCGCCGCAGTCAGAAACTCATCCCATTGCTGCCAGGCGGCCGCCCATTGTTGCTGCTCCGCTTCGTTGAGGGCCTGGACCGGCGCTTGTTTGACCGCCGCCATTTGAGCCGGCGCATTAAAGGCGAGATTAACATTAATGCCGTTATCCTGAGCCTGAATATGGCTGAATTTCAGCGTGTCCAGCATGTCCTGAAATTGCGCGGCATTCTGCTTCGGTAAAAATCTGGCCAGCGTTTGCTGGATTTCAACCCGGGATTCATTCAGATCCACTTTCACCGCTGCCAGTTTGGGCTCGGCGACGCGCCTGATCAAGTCCTGCAATTTGTCGATCGCCAGTTGGCGGCCTTCGCGGTCGTAGGCATTGGCTCGGGTAATGGGGAAAGTCACGACCGACTGTTCGGCGTTAAGGGTCGGCTGCTGGAAAGTCTCCAGGATGCCGTCCCAATCCAGCATGGTCACGCACTGCCCGCCGAATCCGGTCCCTAACCGGGCCTGAACGTCATTCAGCAAGCGCACCTGACCATTTTGACCGCTGACCTGAGGGTTGGAAAACTTTAGAAAACTACAACCTTGACGGTCATTCCAAAGCTTGGCGGAATGGCCTTCGTCTTTATACAACTGGGTATTCAGCGCTTTTTCAATCAAACCGTAATCGATCTGCAGCGGCACATTGATCTGCCCGGCAAAACCGGGAGTTGAAAGCATCATTGCGAGACTGAGAACAGTCGCGGTGACATATTTTTTCATGCATTTTCTCCGGAAAAATCAAGCGGCAGTCGGCGGATCGGCCTGCCCCTGTGTCTTATTTCGCCTTGCTGCCCCCGGCTTCCTGCCGAGCGATGATCTCGGCGGTGACCGGTTCAGGCGCTGCCGGCTCCCTGGGCAGATGCCTGGGCCGGGTAAACTGGCGGCCCATGAACAAGTCATTGCTGACCGTGAGCACATCGTGCAGCCATCTGGCTGATGCCCGACAGCCCGCCGAGTACGGCGGTTCCTTGCACAGATCCACTTTCTGGTCTCCAGTCAGATTGAAATGCAGGCCGGGCAATGGCCGCACCCGCATATCAGGCATGGAATCGGTGTAATCCATGATCGTCGGCTCGTTGAAATTCAACAGGTTAAGTATCATTTTAGGCACCTGATAAAGTGGCATGCTGCCGAATTTCATCGGCCCGCGTTTGCCATCGATGATCAGCATCGGCGTGCTGACATAGAACTTGAACATTTCCGCCGTAAAGTCGCTGCGATTGGCCGCCAGCACGCCTGAATCGACATAGCCGGCAAAATTCTCGCCCAGGAAAGGCAGGTGGTCGCCAAACAGCACGATGATGCCGTCCGGGTCGCGTTTGCGCATTTCATTAATAAAATCCATCATTTCGCGGGACTTGTAATAGACCGTATTGGCATAGCCCGATACTTCCTCGACCGGCGAGGGTGACGTTATCTTATTGGGCCGGCTTTCGCTCAAAGGGTAATTCCAATGGCCGAAATAGGTCACGATGTAATCCAGAATCGGCTGATGCGCATCCAGCGCCGGCTGGATTTTCTCCATGACCTGCCGGTACAGCGAGACATCGGACAGAAATTCGCGGTTCATGTCATCCTTGACAAAATCCTGCAGCGACCAGTAGGTCTGGAAACCGATGCGCCGATAAGCATTCACGCGATTCCAGAAGACCGGCACATTAGGATGAGAGGCCATGGTTTTGTAACCGTTTTCGCCAAGAATATGCGGCAGGCAGGGGACATCGTTCAATAGCCGGCGCTCGAATTTGACATTATCCTTGACGACCGGGAATCCGCACAGGACTTCAAATTCCGAATTGGCGGTATAACCGCCGAACACCGGCGCCATGGCATGAGAGTAACCGGCTTTTTTCCAAAGTTTACGAAATTCCGGCGCAAGGGGATTTTGTTGGTACCGGGCTTTCTTTAATTCATTCGGATCCCAGAAAGACTCCAGCAAGACAATATGCACGTTGCGCGGCGTAAATGCAGGCCCGCCGACTTTCTTCGGCACAGCCGCCAGCAGGTTTTCGGCCGATTCCTGTGCCCGGTCCTGATCGGGCGTCACATCGGCGTCGGCGAACCGGCGCGCACTCTCCTGAATGGTGTAAACGGTCGCGCCATGCCATAAATAATTGGAGCGCTGATCCCATACCGAATTGCCAAAAAACTGATCGAGCGGTTTGACGATTGAGGTCGGTTCATAAACCAGGGTAATGCTGAACAAAAGCACGACCAGACTGGCGAGATAGGAACTCCAGTGGCGCATGCTGAAGTTGTACAGCAACAGGCTGGCAATGGCGGCCAACGGCACAGCCGCGGCAAAAAACCGCCATCCGTCAAGAATCAGCAACAGGGAACGTAATGCATAAATATCATCCGGCATGATCGGGCCGCCGAAAAAGGATATTTTTATGGCATTACCAACATACAATATACCCATCACCAGGGACTGGATCACCAAAAAAATCCACAGGCGTTTTGAGAAGGCAAAAAGCAGATAGGCGATAATAATTTGCAGAAGATAATCGTACGGCACCGCCTTAAAGTGGATCTGCACATCGAACTTGAAGACACTGATCAGGTAATACAACGCATACAATACCGTTGTGGAAATAACGGGCAATAATTTTGATAACATGGCTAACAATGATATTCCAGAAAACAGTCAAATCAGGGTGGCGAACCGATTTAGTTTATCACAACCGTTCTTGCTGCCTGCCCTGCCCGCAGGCATTTATTTTTCATCATCCTCTACTATTGCCCGCCGCGCTTTATCCAGCATAGAATGCCTGTCTCTTTCACTTATTTTGGGGCTTCACAATGTCAGATAAAATTTGGTTCAGAACCGGCGAAGCGACGGTATTTTCCAGCGAAGGCCAAGGCACGGACGCCATGCCTGAAATACTCATAGGCGATGTCAAGGGCCCCGCGGGGCATGCCTTCGCCAATCTGATGGGGCAAACCGAAGGCCATACGCGCATGTTCGCCATTCGCGCCTGCAACCAGCAGGTACGCCCCGCCACCATCATGGTTCCGAAAGTCACGATCAAATCCAGTGCCTATGTGAATTTATTCGGCGGCCCCGTGCAATCCGCCGTCGCCGATGCGGTGCTGGATAGTGTGATAGACGGTGTGATTCCGGCCGATCAGGCCAATGATTTGTGTATTATCGCGATGATCTGGATTGCACCTGAATGTGCAACGGACCCGGATCTGGATCGCAAGGATTTATACCGTACCAATTATGAAGCCATGAAACTGGCGATTTCACGCGCCATGAGCAATTCACCCGGCATTGAGGAACTGATTGCCAACCGCAAGAAAATCGTCCATGAAATGTACGACCCGGAAACCGGCGAATCCCAGTGGTAATTTTGCAGTAATATTCCCGACGCCCGGCCAGGGTATCCAGGCCGGGCGTTTTGCCTCTTAAGCCAATCCCGCCAGACCTCCCGACCATCCTTACCGCTGACGCCCTGCTGAGCGTCCGGGCAGGTTTTTATTTGCTCATGTCCGCTTAAGGTTCATGGTATATTTTAATGAACGAGACCTCTGCTATAACTCAATTTACCCGCATAACAACAGTTGGACCATGAGTAGAATTGAACTTGATGCCTGCGCCGAATGTGATTTATTGCTCACCCCGGCCCGGCCTGCTGTCGGCGACAAGGCGCGCTGCCCCCGCTGCGGCTATCTGCTCCAGCGTCCGCGCAAGCAAAGCGTTGCCCGCACGTTTGCCTTGTCCCTCACCGGCTTGATACTGATCCTGCCGGCCAATTTGTTGCCGCTGGTCGGCATCAAAGTGTTGGGCAATACCCGCGACGGTACATTATGGTCCGGCGTGTTGACGTTATACCGGGAAGACATGTGGGCGATCGCCATACTGGTGTTTTTATCCAGCATTCTGGTCCCCTTGATCAATATTGTTTTATCCGTACTGGTCAGCGGCCATCTTTATTTTCGGCGGCCAAACCGGTATTTGCCCTACTGGATGCGCTGGTTGCAACACCTTGAAGAATGGGCCATGCTCGAGGTTTATATGCTGGGCATTATCGTCGCCTGCGTTAAGCTGGCATCGATGGCTGATCTCCGGTTCGGCTTCGGTTTGTATGCCTTTATTGCCTTATTGATCGTAAACGCCCTGCTGGCCAGTTGTCTGGATCCTTACCTGTTCTGGCGCCGCATCGAGCAATTGCAGCATAACCATCGCCATGAAAACTGAAATGAACGCGCTGGCACAAGGGTTTGTCCGCTGTCATGATTGCGGCTGTTTAACAAAAATCCCGGCGGCAAACCGTCCCCGGCATTGCCGGCTTTGCGGCAGCCCGCTGCATGCGCGACAGGCGAACAGCCTGCAGCGCACACTGGCCCTACTCATTAGCGCATTCCTGCTTTACATTCCGGCCAACCTTTACCCTATCATGACGGTCACGCAATTAACCGCCGGCGAACCGCATACGATCATCGGCGGCATTATTGAACTGATTAAAGGCGACATGCTGCCGATCGCGATACTGGTCCTGGTTGCCAGTATTCTGGTGCCGCTGCTGAAACTGCTGGGCATCGCCTTATTACTGCTGTGCGTGCATTACCGCTGGCAGGTCGACGCCCACAAATGGACGGTCATGTACCGCATTATCGCCTTTGTCGGCCGCTGGTCCATGCTCGATATTTTCATGATTTCCATCCTTGTTTCCCTGGTCGATCTGGGCGGCATTGCCCGCGTTATTGCCGGGCCCGCGGCCACAGCCTTCGCCGCCGTCGTGGTTCTCACAATGTTTGCGGCCAAAAGTTTCGATCCACGCCTTATCTGGGACAACCAACGCTAAGTATGAACAATTTCAACGACTCTTACGACGCCGCAGACGTAGCGCTCCATCAAAAATCCGAATTGCCGCTGGTCTGGTTCTTGCCCATCATTGCGCTGCTGGTCAGCGGTTGGCTGATCTATAAAGCCAGCATGGAAAAAGGTCCGGTCATCACCATCACCTTCCCGACGGCGGAAGGACTGGAAGTCGATAAAACCAAGATCCGCTACCTGGATGTCGAGGTCGGCAAAGTGACGGCCATTTCCATTAACGACGACAACAAGACCATTCGCGTGACAGCCCGGATGAACAGTACGGCCGCCGGTTACCTGAAGGAAAACACCAGTTTCTGGGTCGTGCGCCCGCAAGTCGGCCTGGGCGGCGTTTCGGGGCTCGGCACCTTGCTATCGGGCCCCTATATCGGCATAAAGCCCGGCGATGGCCGCAAGCAGGAGCATTTTACCGGTCTCATTGCGCCGCCGCCGTTGAAAACCGATGTCGAAGGCACGCAATTCATATTGGAAACCAGCAACCTGGGTTCGATGCGCCCCGGCACGCCGATTAATTTCCACGGCATTATCGTCGGCGAAGTGCTCAGCCATGAGTTGTCCGCCGAGGCCAATGCCATACATTTGACGATCTTCATTAACGCCCCTTACGACCAGTTTGTCAGGAAAAACACCCGCTTCTGGATAGACAGCGGCGTCGATTTATCGGCCGGCGTCAATGGCTTTAAAGTCAGAACCGGGCCGCTGATCTCGTTGTTAAGCGGCGGCATCGCTTTTCGGGCATCGGCTCATGATACAGCCGCCGACATCCAGCCTGAAAACACGCTTTTTCAGTTATACGATACCTATGAGCAATCGACCCAGACGGTCTACGCCCATACCTTGAAATATGTCATGTATTTCCAGGGCTCACTACGCGGCCTGACCGAAGGTGCACCGGTGCATTTGCGCGGCATCCCGATCGGCAAGGTCACCAGCATCCGCCTGGAATTGGACAAAAAAACAGCGGAAATTCGTGTGCCGGTCATCGTGGAACTGGAGCCGGATCGCATAAAGAAAGTGAACAACCAGGCCGGCGTCAGCGATAAATCGATGCTCGAAAGGCTGATCGATAAAGGCTTGCGTGCGCAATTACAAACGGGCAGCCTGCTGACCGGGCAGCTGCTGGTCGACCTGGATTTTTATCCGGACACTGAAGTTATCCTGAGCGCCAACACGACGCCTTACCCCCAGTTTCCGACCACGGCCAGTTCCCTGGACCAGTTTACCCATGCGGCCAATATCATCATGGACAAGGTTGCCAAACTGCCATTGGACAAACTGAGCCAGGACATCGACGCCACGCTGGTATCATTGCAGGGCACGTCCAACGCGGCGACCGACATGCTCCATTCAGCGAAAGGCACGCTGGGGCATGCCGACAATACGATCAGTTCGGCCCAGCAAGTGTTAAACACCTTTGAGCCCGGCTCCACGACCCACTACGAACTGGAACAACTGCTCCGGGAGCTGACCCAAACGGCGAAATCGGTCAAACAACTGTCCGATTATCTCGAACAGCATCCGGATTCATTGATTCGCGGTAAAGAAGAGGAATAAACACGCATGCAATTTTCAAAATGGATAATCGTTGCCAGTCTGCTGCTGTCGGGCTGCGCGTCGACGCCGCCGACGCAGTTTTATGTGTTGGAACCGTTAGACGAGTCCGCGCCAGCGACAACAGGCGCAGTCAAAAAACAGTTGATCGGCGTTGGTCCCCTCTCCATCCCGGCCCTGATAGACCGCCAGAAAATAGTGACCCGCACCCCGGCCAACACCATAGAAATCGCCGCGTTTCACCAATGGGCCGCACCGTTAAAAGACGACATGACCCGGGTATTAACGCATAATCTTTCCCTGCTGCTGCCGGCCGATATCGTTCGCTCCTATCCCTGGGGCGCATTCGGCTCGGTCGACTATCGCGTGATTATCGATGTGGTCCGGTTCGATACGCGGCCCGGTCAATCCGCCAACCTGGAAGCCGGTTGGGCCATCATGAATGAACAAAACCACCAAATCCTGACCCATGGCCGCTCCAAAATCGAACAGCCGCTCGCTGACACCTCGCATGCCGGCACGGTCAAGGCATTGAGCGCGCTGCTCGCCGAATTCAGCCGCGAACTCTCCCTGGCGCTGGCCGAGTTAAACTAATCAACCATCAGCCGCCGGCCTGTCCTGAACGACGGCCTGATGCAACGGAAGCGGTTTGCCGACTTGCCTTACGGGTATCGGATGCATTCTTTTCTTATACCGGGACAGGATACGTTTGACATAATTTTGGGTTTCTTCATAAGGCGGCACGCCATGGTAGCGTTCGACCGCGCCTTCGCCCGCGTTATAGGCGGCCAATACCAGCTCTACATTGCCGGAGAAATGGTGGATCAGCCAGTTAAGATAGGCCGTGCCGCCTTTGATATTCTGAACCGGGTTCCAGGCATCCCTGACGCCGAAGCGTTCAGCCGTCGCCGGGATCAGTTGCATCAGTCCCTGAGCGTTTTTATTGGATAAAGCCCTGGGATTGAAGGCTGATTCAGCCTGGATGACAGCCAGTACCAACTTGGGATCGATGCCGTATGCCGGTGCTATTTTATTAACCCAGGACTCGACAATTTTGCGCTTGGCATGGCTGGCATACGGCCGGCGCGCCACCCTCGACTCCGGGTCACAGGCCGAGTCGTAAACGGGCTTGACATGTTTATGGTGTTTTACCATGCGCTGGGAATAAGCATCCCCTTTGTCGGCGGATTGGCGGAACCAATACATTGAAAGCGACAGGTCGCGCGGCACGCCGCGCCCGTAAAAATACATGAAACCGAGATGATAGGACGCGATCGCATCGCCCCTGTAGGCGGCCCGGCAGTAATACTTGAAAGCTTTTCTGTAATCTTTTTTAACGCCGCGGCCATGCTCGTAGGCTACAGCCATTTTTCGGATGCTTGCCGCCTTATGGTCAACCTTGGCTGCTTGCGCCCAAAAAGAACAAAGGGTTAGCAGTACGACGATCATTACTGTGTTCCAACTCATGCCACTCTCCACTCTGTGTTGCACGAGATTGATTTAGAGCATGTTGCGTGCCAGAACTGTAATTGCCTTATTTTCTATAATGTTGAGGCTGAACCCTGCCGACCGCTTATCGGTAAGTGTAAAATTTACCGACACTTAAGCTCATATATCGCCTGACAAAGATTATTTAGTTCTTTGATTATATATACTTTTAGCTACAAGACCTGATTTGGCAACCCGATCTCACGTTGCGCCTCATGCACGGGCAACCACCCCGCTTACAACCCTTATTTACTTGATTATTAACAGCTTTTACCAAGCACATCAGGTGTAAAATTATTTGACCCACTTCTGCCTAAGCTGCTCTCTGTGTAAAGCCAGCCACTGAATGGCAACAATGGGAATGGCGGATTCAATCAATCGGTCCTCCAGCATCTGATAGACCTCGTCAAAATGCACGGCGCGCACCATAATATCCTCGTGCTCATGATCCAGGCCATGAATACCGCCGACATGGGTACTGTCGACCTTGCCGCAAAACAGGGTGATCCATTCGGAAGAACCGCCCGGCGTGGTATAGAATTCATTAATGACCATCAATTCCTGAATTTCACAACCGGCTTCTTCCATCGACTCGCGGTAAGCGACTTCCTCGGCCGTCTCGCCCTCCTCCATGGCGCCGGCGACAATTTCCAGCATCCAGGCTTTCTCGGGGCGCATAAGGCTGCCTACCCGGAACTGCTCGATCAAGACGACTTTATCGGCATCAGGGTCGTATAACAAAACCGCGACACAATTGCCGCGCATGAACAGCTCGCGCTCTATCTCGGCGCTCCAGCCGCCGGCGAACAAGGTATGTTTCAAGCGGTATTTTTCCAGCCTGAAGAACCCTTGGTAACCAACTTCCCTGTCAATAATCTCAAATTGTTTTTTCATTCCGTTTACCTGATACGGGTTATTTTTTATAGTTCACTCGATAGATGACGCCCAGCTCATCATCGCTGATCAAGACACTGCCATCCGGCATTTCCAGTACATCCACGGGGCGCCCGAGCACCTTGTCTTCTTTGGTCAGCCAACCGCTGACAAACGGTGCTTCCGAGACTGGCTTGCCCTCCCTGAATTTTATCAGCACCACGCGATAGCCATGCGGCTTGCTGCGATTCCAGGAACCGTGCTGCGCGACGAACAATTGGTTTTTAAAGTCGGCCGGAAACAGATCGCCCTGATAAAAACGCATGCCCAGAGCCGCCATATGCGCTTTGATTTTCCAGACCGGCGCCGTGAATTCCCGGCATTTTCTGTCGCCGGCAAACTCGGGATCCGGTATATCGCCGCCATGGCAATACGGATAGCCGAAATGTTCGCCTTTAACAGACCATTGGTTGATTTCGTCGGGCGGCCTGTCATCGCCCATGTAGTCGCGGCCGTTTTCTGAAAAATACAAGGTTTTCGAAACCGGCTCCCAGTCAAAACCGACGGTATTCCGGATGCCGCGGCCGATAATCTCAAAGTCGCTGCCATCTGGATTCAGCCGCACCAGCGAGGCGTAGATCTCTTTTTCAGGGTTACAGATATTACAAGGCGCGCCGACCGCTGTATAGAGTTTGTTGTCAGGTCCAAAGCGCAGGTATTTCCAGCCGTGATGCTGATCCGAGGGCAATTTATCGTAGACCGTGACCGGCTTGGGGGGATTATTCAGGCGCTTGTTGATGTCATCGAAACGAATGATGCGATTGACTTCCGCCACATAAAGCGCGCCATCCTTATAGGCCACGCCATTGGGCATATATAAATCCCTGGCGATGACATGCCGTTTGTCGGCGACACCGTCGCCATTGGTATCCTGCACGGCATAAACAGCGCCCTGGCGCATCGTGCCGACAAAAACCGTGCCGTTATCGCCTAATGCCAGCGACCGGGCATTGGGAACATTGTCGGCAAAAATAGAAATATGGAATCCGGCCGGCAACTGCAATTGCTCGATGACATCCTGATGCCGGCCCGGTTGTGAAAAAGCCGGACCGGCACTGAACAGCAGCAGGCCGGACACTATTATTTTGTTAAAAAACATGACGATGCCCTCCATAAATAAATTTTTATATTATCACCGCGGAACGCTATTGAATTAATTTGATTCATACCCATATCCTTGGAAAATTTCCCATACTTACAGGTCATAAATTATGATGCGTATTTTTCTTTTCCTTGCTACCAACGTGGCGATACTGGTTGTCATCAGTATCGTTTTCAATGTCCTGGGTTTAAGCGGCATGCTGGATGCTCAGGGCGTGGATCTTAACCTGAACGCCTTGTTGATCATTTCGGCAGTCATCGGCATGACAGGTTCAATAATTTCACTGGCCATGTCCAAATGGTCCGCTAAAAACGCGATGGGCGTGCACGTAATCGAATCTCCGCAGAACCGGACCGAACAATGGCTGGTCGATACCGTCGCCAAATTGGCGCAACAAGCCGGCATCGGCATGCCGGAAGTCGGTATTTTCCAGACCCCGGAACCGAATGCCTTTGCTACGGGCATGAACAAAAACAGCGCCCTGGTCGCTGTCAGCACCGGCCTGCTGCAAAACATGAATGCCGATGAGGTGGAAGCGGTCGTCGGCCACGAAATCAGCCATGTCGCCAATGGCGATATGGTGACGATGGCGTTGATGCAGGGCGTGGTAAACACCTTCGTTTACTTTTTCGCCACCGTGATCGGCCATGTGGTCGACCGCACGGTGTTCAAAACCGAAGAGGGGTACGGACCGGCTTATTTCATCGTGCAGATGGTTGCGCAAATTGCCCTGGGCTTTCTGGCCACGATGCTGGTCATGTGGTTCTCGCGCTACAGGGAATTCAGAGCTGACGCCGGCGGCGCCAATCTGGCCGGGCGCCAAAAAATGATCGGCGCGCTGCGTGCCCTGCAGCGCGGACAAGCCGAGGACCTGCCCGGCCAGTTTGCGGCTTTCGGCATCAACGGCGGCGGCGTGCGAAAACTGTTTATGAGCCATCCTCCGCTGGAAGAGCGCATTGCCGCCCTGCAAAGCCAACATTAATCTATCCACAAGCCGGGCAGTCCGCTGCCCGGCTTTCCTGAGTCCATGCCTCAACACCAGTTCATCCGCTTTTCTCTCAGCCTTTCCCGCGAACAATGCCTTAAGGTTTATCAAGGTCTTGCCAAAAACATTTCCGTGCTTGCCGACGACGGCAGAAGAATCGCTTTTCCCGCCGGCAATATTCAGCCGTTTCTGACTCGCCAGGGCATCAACGGCTATTTTGAAATGGAACTGACCGCTGAAAACAAATTCGTCCGTCTGCATCGATTGCGATGAGCGCCGAAGACAAAGCTGTTTTGGGATTTTCGCGTACCTTACCGGCCTTTTCGCTACGGCATGGTTTTGCATAGCTGATCCACTTTCTTCAGCAGCGTCGGTATCCTGTACGGGCCGTGCATGGATCTAATGTGCTGTTTGGCGTCTGTAAGCGGCATGCCGGCACTGGTGACATAGAGCGGCTTTTTACTCGCCCCTCTGTAGAGTTCGCATTCCCTGGCTATGCCTTTAAATGGTTTTTTAGCGACACCCAGCACGCTGATTTTTTCGTGCAAGGCGTCATACAGATATTTGCCCAGGCCCGGTCTTGATTTACCGTCCAGATAAACAAAGCCATCGATGATAATGGCATCGGGCACGATTTGGTGCTCTTCAATGAGTTTCAGTATGCAAGGCAGCTCCCTGCGATAAAACTGCCCGGGCCTGTACGCCTTAATGTTTCCGAGCTGGCTTCTGAACACGTTTTGTTCACTGGCATCCTGCCAGTTTTCAAAAGCAATGCCGGCAATGAACGCATGGGCGTCCCGATAGTCAACATCGACAGCCAATAGCATCAGTCGGCTTTAACGGCATCAAACTCGATGTTTTCAGCGCCGTTCAAAACCAGAAAATGCTTGCCTTTGGCTCTGGAGATCAGGGTAACGCCCGATTGCCGGGCCATTTCCAAACCCATCTGCGTGGCGCCGGAACGCGACAATAAAACCGGCACGCCCATTTGCGAAACCTTGATCACCATTTCCGAGGTCAGGCGCCCGGTGGTATAAAAAATCTTGTTTTCGCCGGAAATCCCGTTCAGCCACATATAGCCGGCGATGGCATCGACGGCATTATGCCGACCGACGTCTTCGACAAAAAAATCGATATGGCTGCCGCTGCACAGGGCGCAGCCGTGGACGGCGCCGGCCTTCTTGTAAATCTCGTTGTACTGCCTTAGGCTATCGAGCATGCCGTAGAGGGTCGATTGCCTGGTTGAGCTTTCCGGCACTCTGATCCGTTTTAATTTTTCCATCAGACGGCCGAACACGGTACCCTGCCCGCACCCGGTTGTGACGGTACGTTGCGCCATCTGCTCGGAAAAATCGCTGTGTCTGTGGTCAGTGACCACGGCTACCGCCTCAGTCTCCCAATCCACCTGCACTACCTTGATTTCCCGGATGTCTTCGAAAAAACCCTGGTTTTTCAGGTAGCCCAATGTCAGCAACTCGGGATGCGTGCCGATGGTCATCAGCGTGACGATTTCCTGTTTATCGACATAAATCGTCAGCGCCCGCTCGCCGACCAGTTCAATCTCTCTCGACTCGCCGTGTTCATCGATGGCAACCGCCGGCCTGGAAAAACTCAGGCCCGCGTCGGTCATTGACGGCTGATAGGATTCAGTCATTATCGTCGGCCTCCAGCGCGGTCAATTCATTCATGGTATTGATGTTCATAAAGATCTCGGGCGTATCGCTGAAGTCCGCTTTCACCATATTCTGCCGCTCCAGCCACAGATCGATTTTACGCTGGCCGCTGGCCAGGTAGGCTTCAAGGCTGTTTTTCAGCGTGCTCTTGATAGCCAGAAAAACCGGATGCAGGCGCTCGCCATCAAAGGCGACGGCCACGTCGGCATTTTGTTCGGCGCGCGTTGACAGCAGTTTTTCTAAATGTTCAGTCGTAACCAGCGGCGAATCGCACGGCATGACAACCAGTACGTCGGCATTGGCATAAATCATAGCCGTCAACACCCCCGCCAGAGGTCCGTCGAAACTGTCGGTTTGATCGGCAACGACGGGCAGGCCAAACTGGCGGTACTGCTCCATGTTACGATTGGCATTGATGATCAGCTGATCAACCATGGGCGACAGCGCGGCAATGGCATAGCTGATCATCGGCCGGCCTTTGAAGTTCACCAATCCTTTGTCCTGGTTATTCATGCGCCGGGCCAGACCACCGGCGAGAATAACGCCTGTTACTTTTGTTTGACTGTTCATAATGCTAAGCTTGTTTAATCTTGAATGATGTGACCTGTAGATGATCCGACAATTCGTTGCCTTCAGTTGCCTGTTATTGATTACCGGATGCGCACCGCAACCGCCGGGCGAGTTTATCCCGTATTACCAGGTGGAAACAAGCAAACCCTATGATGAGGTCCTGGCTGAACTGGAAGTCGCGATCGCCGAGAACAATTTCAGAATAACCGGGCACAGCCGCATCGGCAAAGTCATACGCGATCGGGGCACCAAGGATTTTCCCGATTACGACACCATCCAGTTCTGCAATTTAACGCACGCGAAGACCCTGTTGTTAATGTCCCCGCATTCAGTCAGGCACATGCCCTGCAATGTGGTCATGTATACTTTCCGGGACAAAACCATCGTATCAACGCATTTATTGCCTACTGACACGGAGAACCCGGAACTGAACCAATTCTCGACTGAAATGAACACGTTATTAAAACAAATTGTTGATTTTGCCGTTGAGCAATAAGCCAATAGAACATTATGACAAAGACGGTCAACAAGCAAGCCAGCTACCAGGATATCATCGACCTGCCGGAAAACATGGTCGGTGAAATCATTCACGGCCGTCTGGAAATGCGCCCAAAATCCGCGACCCGATACGCTTTGGCTTCTTCATCGCTGAGTGCTGAACTGGTTTCGTCCTTTCAACAAGGCCAGGACGGGGCTGGCGGCTGGTGGATTATTGACGAACCCGTATGCCACCTGGATTCGCATGTACTTGTCCCGGACCTGGTCGGCTGGCGCCGTCAGCGGATGCCGGCACTGCCAAAAACGGCATGTTTTAAAACACCTCCTGACTGGATTTGCGAAATACTGTCGCCGACGACCACACGCATTGACAGAATTGTTAAAATGCCGATCTATGCGGAACTGGGCATCAATCATCTATGGCTGGTCGACCCGGTTCTGCGAACACTGGAAGCGTATGAACTGCATGATGGGCACTGGCTGTTGACGGGCGCGCACGCCGACAACGAATCAATCGCCATCGCTCCTTTCGCCGAGCATACTTTTTCACTTACTGACTTATGGGAATAAGATTACTTCAATGAAACGTAACTATATAAACTCAATTTTAACCATTGCCTTACTCGCCGCCATAACCGCCTGCACCACGGCACAGGAAAAAGCCGACGAGCCGACTGCGGCCGAACAGGCGCCTAGGGTCAATGATTTTCCCACGCGGGATCGCGTCGAGTATGTTCTGAACTGCGTAGCCAAGCACGGCGGCCTGAATTACATCACCCAATACGCCTGCGGCTGTAAAATCGATAAAATTGCCGAGAAACTGACATTCGAGGAATACGAAGCCGCGCAAACCGTTACATACCTGCAAAAAATGCCCGGCGAGAGCGGCGGCGCTTTCCGCGATCCGGCCCGAGGCAAGGATCTGCGCCAACGGCTTAAGGAAGCCGAGAAATACGCTGAAAAAAGCTGTTTCGTCAAATAGCGGGGTCAAGCGGCGATGACTGGCCGCACTGCAGTTAACTTGACATAACACCACGAAGAGCACGGAGTCCATGAAGTTTCTTTACATGAGTTTCTTCGTGAACTCCGTGTCCTTCGTGGTTAATCAACAATCCACCAATAGCTCAAAATCAGGGATTGAGCGTATAGGTTTCACTAAAACTGTTACCGGCCGTGCAGGCGCCGCGACTGGTCGGGCTTTCACATGAGGTGTCGGCAACCTCGGCCTTCAACACACCGGCTTTGTCCGGCACAAAATAAAACCGGAAATTAGGGTCGGCGCTGATCGCGATATCGGTTTTGGCGGTCAGGATCGGCTTGTCATTGAAAGAAATCCGCATTTCCTTGATGAAATGGGACTTTTTCACAAACCGCGTGACCTGGTCCATTTGCATGCCGGTAATATTCGGGTGGCTGATCAATAACTGCGCCTGGGTCGGTTCGCCGATTTTAGCGCCGTCATCGAGCCTGAATTTCATTTTGCCTAAACGCTGCATGGCCGCGTCGAGATCGGCGCCTATCGGTGCCGAGCAGCCGCCGCTGGCTTTGACGAACTTCTTGGTCATGATCAGTCGGCCGTCATTCATTTCGGCGATCGCACGGATGTTGCTGTAGGTATTGACGCGGATCCGCATTGCCAGATCGGCCTTGCCGCTTTCCGGCGTGAATTCAAACTCGCCGACAAACGGAAACGGGTTTTTATCAACCAGCACCAGAATTTTTTTGATGTAGCTGTCCCGGGTCTGAGGCACCTTGCTGACGATCTTTATGGGCACCAGAGCCGGATCCTCGGCCCGGTACGGCGCATCGATTTCGATGACATCACTGGATTCCTCAATCGATTTGCCGGCAAAATACTGATCTTTCAACTTGTTGGTCCAGTCGGCGTCATCGTTGGCGGCCAAAGCCAGAGCCGGCGCCAGCAACAGAACCAAAATCCAGGATTTAATTGTTTCTATCTTCATGTTATTAAAGCTCCAATCGTTAAAGAAATCGCCGGCAACTGCTCAGCCCTGCCGGCGACATAAATTCAATTTTCCCATTCCAGCTCGGCAAAGGCGGTCGTGACGTTCTTACGGTGAAACTCGTCAAACAACCGCCATTGTCCCCTGGCCGAATAACCGACGGTTTCCACGGCTTCTTCCATGTATTTGCCTTGCTTGATCATGTCCCTGATTTCCGTCAGCAGCATTTCCAGATAGGCTTTTTCAGGCTGCATGCTTTTCGGCCAATCCGTGACTATCGGCCCGTGGCCCGGTATCACGGTTTTATAAGCATGGCTTTCCAATGTTTTGAGCTCGGCCAGCCAGCCTTTCAGACTGCCGTCTATCACGGGCAAGTGCTCGATAAACAATAAATCGGATATCCACAGCGTATCGGTCCGCTCGTCATAAACGGTCAGGTCATTATCGGTGTGGGCCGCGCGATGGGCGGTCAACTTCAGTGTACGCCCGCCCAGATCGAGGTCCAGATGATCCTTAACGGCTATATCCGGCGGAATAATATCGTCGGCGGTTAGTTTGACATCGAGCTGGTCGGCCGCCTTGTCGATATAATAAAGGCCTCGTGTCGCCATGGCCCTGGCCAGTTTCTGGTGGCCGACGAACTGAACCCCGGGCGCTTTGAAAGCCTTATTGCCGTAGATGTGATCCGGGTGGACGTGCGTATTGATGACATAGCAAACCGGCTTGGATGTCGTATGTTCGATCGCCAGTTTCAGGGATTTGCCCTGCCGCGGATTGCCCCCCGTATCAATAACCGCCACACAGCGCTCGCCGACGATAAACCCGATATTGGCGATAGCGCCATGATTTTTTGTATCGGGCAATTCATGCACGCCCAAATGCACGTACACGCCCGGTGCGACTTCCGTCACCGACAGTACCGGCGCGGCCGACATGGAACCGCTAGCCAGCGACAGAATTAAAGCAAACAACAACCTCATCACTTACCTCGAATAAAAAACCTGAAACTAACTCAGCCAAGGCATAATTCCAGAAATGCCTTGGCCACCCGGGACTGAAGAACCTGCTTGGGCGCGATAATATTCAAATGCCAGATCAAGCCATCCGGCGGATTGATGCGCCGTGCCACCAGGCCTTTAGCCTCATTGCGCAACGCCTGAAAAGAAGAAAAGCCGATACCCAGACCAGCCCTGACCGACTCTTTAATGCCCGAAACCCCGGTCACTTCGATGCTGACAGGCGCGACGATACCGGCCGCCGCCAAGGCCTGTTCGATGACATCCCTGGCACCCGAACCGGGCTCGCGCCAGATCACCGGATACTCGGTAAAAACGTCCAGAGGCACACTCTCGGGATAGGTCTGCGCCAGGCAATGATCTTCCGGCAGCACCAGCACGATTTCATCATTCTGCCAGGGAATGACGACATAATTGCCCGGCAACTCACCCTCGTCAACCGGCCCTTCGATAAACCCCAGATCCAGATCCCCCAGATTGCGAATGATTTCCGCGCTATCCCAGGTTTTCATGAAAACCTGAACACCCGGATACAGCGTCTGCAATTGCACAACGTGCCGGGGCAGATAAAAACTCGCGATCGTGGTCGTGGAACCCAAGCGCAGAAAACCGGTGTTGATCTGTTGCAAACAGCGCACATAATCGATTGCCTGATTGTAATCGGTGTCCATCTTCTGGGCATATTCCAATAAGCCCTTGCCTGCGGGCGTCAATTCGATATGATGACCTTTACGCTCGTATAACGCCTCTCCGACCGCGCCTTGCAGCAACTTTAACTGCCCCGAGACAGCAGGCTGCCCCAGATGCAGATGTTGCGCGGCCAGCGTGATGCTTCTGAAACGGGCAACGACGGCGAAAGTAAGTAAATGATTGGGATTCAACGCAATTTCCTGATAATTTTGCTCAAGTATTTTATAATGACGCGCATTCAAGGGAGGATACGAACATTAGTATTTGATAATATCACCGTTTTTGATGTTCACCCTAATAAATGATGACTTGATAGAAATATTACAGCTACGTTAAAGTGCGTAATATTTTTTGCCGTGTGCCCGAGGCATGATTGCAAACCTATTCCTTGAGCCGAACTAAATCAAATAAATTTGGCTCTAAGCTCTAATTTACCGGATAACCTGGAGGAAATACGTGTGGCAGTTATAAAGATATCGCCAGAACAAATCACCACTAAAAAACGCAAAGGCCCGAAAGGCCATGCAGTGGATCTGGCATCCTTGGAAGAGGTAAGAAACCTCCTGGGCGATGAATCCCGCCAAAGAGACTTATTGATCGAACATTTGCATAAAATTCAGGATCATTATCACCACATTTCCTCTAAACATCTCGTCGCACTTGCCCATGAGATGAATCTTTCTACTGCCGAGGTTTACGAAGTAGCTTCTTTCTACCATCATTTCGATGTCGTTAAAGAAGGCCAGACCCCGCCTCCATCATTGACCGTCCGCGTTTGCGAATCCCTGGCCTGCGACATGGCCGGCGCTCATGATTTGCTGCATGCCCTGGAAAGTGGCTTGGGAGATAAAGTCCGGGTCCAGAAAGTCCCCTGCGTCGGCCGTTGCCAGCACGCTCCTGTCGCCGTAGTCGGCCAGAATCCGATAGATCAGGCAACCGCGCCTGCCGTCTTCGAAGCGGTTGAAAATAACGCTGTCAAAGCTAAAGTCACCGATTACATCAGCCTGGAACGCTACACAGCCGAAGGCGGCTATCAAACGCTGAAAGGCGTCCTCGAAGGCGAGATCAGCGCCGAAAGCATTATCGAAAAAATGGAAAGCTCCGGCCTGCGCGGTCTGGGCGGCGCAGGTTTTCCGGCCGGCAGGAAATGGCGCATCGTCAAGGGTTTTAAAGGCCCGCGCCTGATGGCCGTCAACATCGACGAAGGCGAACCGGGCACTTTCAAGGACCGCCACTACCTGGAAAAAGACCCGCACCGTTTCCTCGAAGGCATGGTTATCGCGGCCCTGACCGTCGGCTGTGATGAAATCTACGTCTATCTGCGCGACGAGTATGCCGGCTGCCGAGAAATTCTGACCCAGGAAATCGCCAACCTGCAACACAATCCGCCTTCCAAAGCGCAAAAACTGCCGCCTATCCATCTGCGCCGCGGTGCCGGCGCTTATATCTGCGGCGAGGAATCGGCCATGGTCGAATCCATCGAAGGCAAGCGCGGCATGCCGCGGTTAAGGCCGCCTTTCCTGGCCGAAGTCGGCTTGTTCGGTCGCCCTACGCTGGAACACAACATGGAAACCTGCTACTGGGTCAGGGACATTGTCGAGAAAGGCCCTGAATGGTTCTCCTCGTTCGGTCGCCATGAACGCAAAGGCCTGCGCTCGTTTTCCGTCTCGGGCCGCGTCAACAAGCCAGGCGTGCACCTGGCCCCGGCCGGCATCACCGTACGCGAACTGATCGACGAATATTGCGGCGGCATGCAGGAAGGCCACGAATTTTACGGCTACTTTCCGGGCGGCGCATCGGGCGGCATTCTGCCCGCATCGATGGGCGACATCCCGCTGGATTTCGATACGCTCAACCAATACGGCTGCTTCATCGGCTCGGCTGCGGTCGTGATCTTCTCCAACCAGGACAGTGCCCGCGAACTGGCCTTGAACGCCATGAAATTCTTCGAAGAGGAATCATGCGGACAATGCACCCCTTGCCGGGTCGGCACCTCCAAAGCGGCAACATTAATGCAGGAAAAGAACTGGGATGCCAGTTTACTGGAAGAATTGTCATCGGTCATGGTGGACGCCTCCATCTGTGGCCTGGGCCAGGCGGCTCCTAATCCGCTACGCTGCGTGATGAAATATTTTCCTGATGAATTGAAATAAATACTGCTTAAGTTTAGAGAGTCACTCATGGCTGCAAATCCCGAATATATCAACAAACCCACGGTCAATTTCACGCTGGACGGCGAATCCGTGTCAGCATTTCAAGACGAAACCATCCTGCAGGTAGCCAAACGGCACGGCAAGGAAATCCCGCATCTGTGCTACAAGGAAGGCTATCGTCCTGACGGCAACTGCCGTGCCTGCGTGGTGGAAGTCGCCGGCGAGAGAACGCTTGCGCCTTCATGCTGCCGCATGCCGACAGAAGACATGCAAGTTCAGTCGAAAAGCGAGCGCGCCGTCAGATCGCAGAAAATGGTGCTGGAACTGTTGAAGTCCGACATGCCTGACCAGGGCAATTCCCCGTATAAACTGGATTCCGAGTTGGATATCTGGGCGGAAAAAATGCAAGTCGGCGCGCCGCGCTTCCCCGGCCGCGCCCAGCCTGCAGCCGACCTGTCGCATCCGGCCATGGCCGTCAATCTGGACGCCTGCATTCAGTGCACCCGCTGCGTGCGCGCCTGCCGCGAAGAGCAGATGAATGACGTCATCGGTTACGCCAACCGCGGCGCCCGCTCCGAAATCGTCTTCGATATCGCCGATCCCATGGGCGCCAGCAGCTGCGTGGCCTGCGGAGAATGCGTGCAGGCCTGCCCTACCGGCGCCCTGATGCCGGCCAACAATGTCGGTCTCGAGGTCGCCGATAAAACCGTCGACTCAACCTGCCCTTACTGCGGCGTCGGCTGTCTGATCCGATACCATGTCAAGGACAACAAGATCCTGTATACGGAGGGTCGCGACGGTTACACCAACCATTTCCGCCTCTGCGTTAAAGGCCGCTTCGGTTTTAACTACACCGACAACCCGCTGCGTCTCACCAAGCCCTTGATCCGTCGTGAAGGCGTGGCCAAAACCACTGACTTGCTCGATCCCAGCGAGATCGACCGCGTGTTCAGGGAAGCTACCTGGGAAGAAGCGCTGGATTTTGCCGCTAACGGCCTGAAAAAGATCCGCGATGAGAAAGGCAAAAAAGCCCTGGCCGGTTTGGGGTCGGCCAAAGGCAGCAACGAGGAAGCGTATCTGTTCCAGAAACTGGTGCGTACCGGTTTCGGCTCCAACAACGTCGACCACTGCACGCGCCTGTGTCATGCCTCATCGGTTGTCGCGCTGCTGGAATGTCTGGGTTCCGGCGCCGTATCGAACCCGGTTTCCGATGTCAGCAAGGCCGAAGTCATCATCATTATCGGTTCCAACCCGACCGTTAATCATCCGGTCGGCGCGACATTCATGAAGAACGCCGCGGCACGGGGCACCAAAATCATCCTGATGGACCCGAACCGCACATCGATTGCCAAATACGCCTCTCATGTGCTGCAGTTCCGCCCCGATACCGACGTGGCGCTGCTTAACGGCATCATGCACGTCATACTCGAAGAAAACCTGCAGAACGACGAGTATATCGCCAAGTACACGGAAGGCTTCGATCAAATGCGCGCGCATTTGAAAGACTACAGCCCGGAACACGTGGCGCCTATCTGCGGCATAGACGCCGACACGATCCGCGAAGTGGCAAGACTGTATGCAACGTCAAAAGGCTCGATGATCCTCTGGGGCATGGGCGTATCCCAGCATATTCACGGCACCGACAACGCACGCTGTCTGATCTCGCTGGCCTTGATGACCGGCCAGGTGGGAAGACCCGGCACCGGTCTGCATCCGCTACGCGGCCAGAACAATGTTCAGGGCGCGTCGGATGTCGGTCTGATCCCGATGGTTTATCCTGATTACCAACCTGTCGAAGATCCTGCCAATCGGGCCAAATTTGAAACACTGTGGGACACTGAACTGGACCCTGATCGCGGTTTGACGACTGTGGAAATGATCCATGCGATTCTGCACAAGGACGTCTTCGGCATGTTCATCGAAGGCGAGAACCCGGCCATGTCCGACCCCAACCAGAACCATGCGCGCGAAGCGTTCGCCTCCCTGGAGCATCTGGTGGTGCAGGATATCTTCCTGACCGAAACGGCCGGTTTTGCGGATGTGATTCTGCCGGCATCGGCGTTCTATGAAAAAACCGGTACGTTCTCGAATACCGACCGGCGCGTGCAGATGGGTCGCCAGGCCGTCAATCCGCCCGGTGATGCCAGACAGGATCTGTGGATCATCCAGGAAATCGCCAACCGTTTGGGTTGCAACTGGAACTACACTGGCCCTGAAGATGTGTTCAATGAAATGCGCCAGGCCATGACCAGCATCGCCGGCATGACCTGGGAAAGACTGAACAACGAAGATTCGCTGACTTATCCGCTGGAACATGTAGGCGATCCGGGCCAGCCGGTTATTTTCACGGACGGTTTCCCGACTCAGTCAGGAAGAGGCAAATTCGTGCCGGCCAAATACATACACGCCGATGAACTGCCCGATAATGAATATCCTCTGATCTTCATTACCGGCCGTCAGCTTGAACACTGGCATACCGGCAGCATGACGCGTCATTCGCCTACACTGGATGCGATCGAACCGGATCCGGTTGTTTCCGTCAATCCTGAAGACCTCAGCAAACTGGGCGTCGAACCCGGCGGACTGATTACGATCGAGTCGCGTCGCGGCAAGATTACGGCTTATGCGCGTGCTGACATGGGCATCCAGAAAGGCAGCATATTCATGGCTTTCTGCTATAACGAAGCCAGCGCCAACCTGATTACCAATGAGGCTCTCGATCCGGCGGCGAAAATCCCGGAATTCAAGTTCTGTGCCGTTAATGCCACGCCGGGCGGAACTCTCGGCACAAGAATTAACTAAGCTTCGTATTTCGTTTAGCGCTGACAGAGTTTAAAATTTCGTCAGCGCTTTCTTGTTTCAAAACCCCAACTTAAAGCTCTTCAAAATAATGCGAAAATGATGAGTCAAATCTGATGCCGCCGGTAAAAATTAAAGTCTTGATAGCATGCATTAGCCATCGGCATATCAAGATTTTGATTTTATCCGCATTCATTCTGATCGGACTCAATGGTTGCGCCTCATTATTTGTCGCAATGGGTAAGCAGAATCAGGAAAATTACTGGCAATACGACTTAATACAGAATACCAGTGCCTTTCTAAGCCAAGACGATTTATTGACCGTCTGCTTTACCGGCTTTAACACAGCGACCCGGGAGCATAAGCCTATCTCATTTGACCTATCGGTCAGGCCCAACGAATCACATGATATTACCGGTAAAAATTTTAAACATCTGGTAGGCGATGAAACTTACGGTGAATATATAAGAATACCGAGTACTCTCATTCATTCCGACTGCAGCAATACATCAAGGAAATCGACTGTTCCGGTTATTACTTTCAATTTCTCATACTGCACGTCAATTCCTGATCACACAGATCATCTGAACTTACCCATCGACGCCTGTCCTGAACTACAGCAGGATTTCCTGGCTCTGCATCTTAAAGACAAATCGATACTGCATGCGCTATATCAAATCAAAAGATCCAGCCCGGAGATAAACAGCGCAACAGTGATCGAAGACGACATCGATATGATGGCTTTCGTTTCCGTATCAGGCGTAGAAAACAAACCAAACAAGCTACTGTTTTTCCCGGAATCCCGGAAGGCGCGTGTCAGACCAAGCATCAATCATGAGGAACCGCTCGCGCTTGTTTTTGATATTGCAACCTTGCCTTTACAAATGCTGATGCTGGGAATAATTACTTGGATGAATGACTAAATATGGCTAAGCCTGTGCTTTTGACAGCATTGGATTTCCAGACTGCAGCAGAATGCGTTCAATGGCTTTGGATGTCCATCAGCTTGAAATATTCACTCTCGGAAAAAATATCCCGGTTATCCTCAACACTGTCCAGATACACCCTGCCCTCCAAATGATCGTATTCGTGCTGAAAAATCCGGGCGACAAAGCCGTCCAGCCGTAACTCCAGCCATTCACCCCGCTGATCGGTATAACGGATAAGGATCTCCCGATACCTCGGCACCCGCGCCCGTATGCCCGGAATGCTCAAGCAGCCTTCCCAATCCTTCTCCTTATGATCCGACAAGGGTTCAAACTCAGGGTTGATCATGACCGTCGGCGCCATTTGCGGCGCATGGGGATAACGCGGCGTGGGCCTTGATGCCACAATCATGATCCGTTTTGACTCGCTGATCTGGGGCGCGGCGATGCCGACACCCTGCGTGCCGGCCAGGGTGGCCTGCATATCCGCTATGATTTGCCGAATCTCGGCGACGTGCACATCCGCAACCGCTTCAGCCTTTTGTCTTAGCACCTCGGCACCTAACTGGGCAATCTCGCGCATAGTCATTCCTCTAGGTCAACAGTTCATTCAGCAGTATCGCCTGGGCTTGTACCGGCTCTTCATTCTCGACTTTGGTATAGCGCTGGTAGCTGCCGTCAGGCTGCAGTATCCAGGCCTGCGTGTTATCCCGCAGATACAATTCCAGGTCATGCAAAATCCGGTTGTGCAGCCTTTTATTTTCAACAGGGAAACAGGTTTCAACGCGGCGGAACATGTTGCGATTCATCAAATCGGCGCTGGAGGCATAAACTTCCCAGTTACCGTCATTCTCGAATGCATATACGCGCCCATGCTCCAGAAAACGCCCGATAATGGACCGTACCTCGATGTTTTCGGAGACGCCGGGGATTCCGGGCCTTAAACAACAGACGCCCCTGACGATCAATTTAACGACAACCCCGGCCTGAGACGCGCGGTAAAGAGCCTGAATCGATTGTTCCTCAACAATGGCGTTCACTTTGATGATGATTTTTGCCGGCTTGCCGTTTTGGGCATGGCGTATTTCGCGTTCGATCTTACTGATCAGTCCGCTATGCAAGGTAAACGGCGATTGCAGCAATTTATTCAGCTTGGTCACTTTACCCAGACTGGTCAGCTGGGCAAATACGCGCCGGACATCCTCGCCTAATTCCTTATCGCTGGAAAACAGGCCGTAATCGGTATAAATCCGCGCCGTTTTAGGATGATAATTGCCGGTCCCCAAGTGCACGTAATTGCACAGTTGAGAGCCTTCTCTTCTCAGCACCAGACACATCTTGGCATGCGTTTTATAGCCAACCACGCCATAAACCACATGCACGGCCGCTTCCTGCAGCTTGGACGCCAGATTGATGTTGGCTTTTTCATCGAAGCGCGCCCGCAGTTCGATAACGACCGTCACTTCCTTGCCGGCCCTGGCCGCCTTGACCAGGGCGCTGACGATGGGTGAATCCGCGCCGGTGCGGTACAGCGTCTGTTTGATCGCCAGCACGTCCGGATCGACAGCCGCTTGGCGCAGAAACTCGACGACCGGCGAGAACGATTCGAAGGGATGGTGCAGCAGAATGTCGTGGCGCTTGATCGCGGCGAATATGTCCTTGTTGCGGGCCAGTTGCGGCGGCACGCCGGGTTTGAAGGGCGCGAACTTGAGATCGGGCCGTTCAACCAGATCAATAATTTCCTGCAGCCGGTTCAGATTGACCGGCCCATCCACCAGGTACAGGCGGTCGCGGGTCATATCGAAGCGGCCCAACAGAAAATTCACGGTTTCCTCAGGACACTTGGCATCGATTTCCAGCCGCACTTCATCGCCGTAATTGCGCATGGCCAGTTCGCCTTCCACGGCCAGCAGCAAATCATCTATGGCGTCGTCGTCAACGAAAAAGTCGCTGTTGCGCGTCACGCGGAACTGGTAACAGCCCTTCACCGTCATGCCGGTGAACAATTCGTTGACAAAGGCATGGATGATCGACGATAAAAACACAAAATCGGCCGGACCGCTGCCGGTTTCCTCGGCAGGCAATTTAACGATGCGCGGCAAGGATCGCGGCGCCTGCAGAATCGCCCTGCCGCTGTTGCGGCCGAACGCATCCTTGCCGGTCAGGGAAATAATAAAATTCAAGCTCTTGTTGAGTATGCGGGGGAACGGATGGGCGGAATCGAGGCCCACCGGCGTTAAAATCGGCATCAATTCATCATTGAAATAATTTTCCAGCCATTTGTGCTGCGCTTCCGTCCACTTGCTGCGGCGGATGAAATGAATATTCTGCTCGCAGAGCTGCGGAATCAGAATGTCGTTCAGAACGCTATACTGCTCGTCGACCAGTTGATGGGCATTGACCGCAATCTGCTCCAGCTGTTCATGGGGCGTCAAGCCATCCGATCCGATCGCCTTGGGATCCATGGTCGCCATTTGCAACACACTGGCCACCCGGACCTCGAAAAACTCATCCAGATTGGAACAGGAGATGCACAGATAATTGAGCCGTTCCAGCAACGGCACATTTTCATCTTTCGCCTGTGCCAAAACCCGTTTATTAAACTCCAGCAAACTCAATTCGCGATTGATATACAGCTCAGGTTTTTGAAGATCTATTATTTCGTCTGTTTCGTTTATGTCCATTTTGTACCCATACCTAAAGCCGTCAGGATGTAACGCCTGTGATAAAAACATGTCGGTCGCTGATTTGCTCGATATCGAGATTCAAACCAGCCTGTGCTATTTGTCCGGCGATTTCTTCCATGCGAAATGCCGCCAGTAAGGATTGATAAAAATCCCGTTTGAGAGCGTCAGGTTCATCAGCCGCATAAGCCCGCACCATTGCCCGCGCCTCGTCAATGCTCGCCGGACGCAATAAATCCATGATCACGACCCGCGCGCCCGGTCCCGCGTAGTGTTTAATGACCTGCCAAAGCACCATGGGATCAGGCAAGTGATGCAGCAGGCTATTGCTGAAGATAATGTCATAGTTGGCTTGCGGCAAGCTTACAGCGGGCAACAAACCATGGATAAAATTTATCCGCGGCCTCAGCTCATCAGCTGTCGATAACTTACCATAATTTATCATAGCCGCCGAACCATCGACAGCATGCACCCTGGACATGGGATACGCCCTGGCAAAACGGCGGCTGATGTCGCCGGGGCCGCATCCTAAGTCCAGCGCCGTACCGCTGAAATCAGGTTCATCAACAAAGGCCCGCAAGCGCTCGATAAACTGGCTGTGCGGCGCCTCGAAGTCCGCTTCGGCATAAGCCTTGACCTGCGCTTCAACTTCCATCAATTCAGGTTCCAGTACTCTTTTCATCGGTCAAACCCCCGTTTCCCCTGTAGACCGCCGGTGTGAACGGCAATAATACGCTGCCCGGGTTTAAAACAGCCCCGGGCCATCAAATCGTAAAGCCCGTACAGCATCTTACCCGTATAGACAGGCTCCAGCGGCACTTGTGTTTTTAACTCGAAAGCATCGATAAAGGCCAGCAATTCGTCAGTGACTTGCGCGAATCCGCCGAAATGATAATCCAGATTGACCTGCCAGTTAGCGCGCGGCCCGCTCAGCAGCCGCTCAATATCGGCCGTTAAAAAGCGCGCGTTTTTCAGCGCCGCAAAGCCTATGACCGATGCCGGCTCCGGAGCCGCTTCAATGATGCCGGCCAGCGTGGCGCCGGTCCCGCAGGGCGCGCAGATGACATCGTAAGACAACTTGATCTCCAGGGCCAGTTCCATTACGCCTTTCAACGCCAGGGCCTGTGCCCCGCCTTCCGGCAGCCAGTATTGCCCGGCACCGATGCCGGGCAAATCCTGCCAGCCTTTATACTGCCGGAGTGATCTGTAATCGTAACGCGATACGAACCTCAGCTCCATGCCCCAGTGTTGCATGTCGGCCAGCGTCGGATTTAACGTGTCCGGCCGCTCGCCGCGAACCAGTCCTATCGTTTTCATTCCCAGCGCACGCCCGACAAAAGCCAGCGCATGCAGATGATTGGAATAGGCGCCGCCCATGCTGATCAGCGTATGCGCGCCTGATGATAACGCATGGTCCAGAATATATTTGAGCTTGCGCCATTTATTGCCGGAAATAACCGGATGCAGCAAATCGTCGCGCTTGATCCATAGCTCGACCCCGCAGCGGTCAATCAAGGGATCAGGAATCCTTGATAGAATAGAACGGTCGAAAGTTTTTTCCAGTTGAATCAGTTCCGGGTGCATTTATGTGTGGACGTTATGTATTGATCGCGACAGAGCAGCAGATTATTGACCATTTCAGTCTGCGGCGCCTGGCTAATTATCAGCCTGACTATAACATTCCGCCAGGACAAAAAATCCTCAACGTCGTACAGTTGGAAGACGGTAGCAATAAAGCCGTCTACCTGCATTGGGGACTGATTCCATCCTGGTCCAAAGACCGCGGCATCGGCAACCGGTTGATCAATGCCCGGGCCGAAACGCTGGCAGAAAAACCATCGTTCAGAGCGGCCTACCGCAAACGCCGTTGCCTGATTCCGGCAACCGGTTTTTATGAGTGGCATCGTACCGAGTCCGGCAAACAGCCCTATCACATCCATTATCCCGACAACCGACTGTTCGCTTTTGCCGGTCTTTGGGAACACTGGGAAAACGAGACGGAAACCGTCTACTCCTGCACCATCGTCACGACCGGCGCCGACGCCAAAATCGCCTCGATACACGACCGCATGCCCGTCGTCATCAGACCCGAACAATACCTTGACTGGCTGGATAAAAAATCCGAAGCGGTTGATGTTTTGTCTTTTGACCAGTCGGCGGCTTACCACGATATGCGGCTGACGCCGGTCAGCAACCGGGTCAATAATCCGGCGCATAATGATGCGGACTGTTTGACTTGAAGGAATGATTCGGAAAAAAGCCGTCTCGAAGTATAACTTCCGGCCGATATGAATGTATTTTAAGTCTGGTGGGTGCTGAGGGGTTCGAACCCCCGACCCTCGCCTTGTAAGGGCGATGCTCTCCCAGCTGAGCTAAGCACCCGACTTTGAGTCGCGCTATTCTAAAGGATGAAAAATAAAATGCAAATCTTTTTATAGGGATATGTCGATAACTTAAACTATTTTTAAGGAAATCAGTCACGCCGTGCGAGCAAATGGATATAGCGCCCCATATCGCGATAAGTCGGCATCCGGCAATAGCGGTATTCCAGCTCAAACAACTCGTCCAGATCGCTTTGCTCCCGAATGGCACGGGTCAGATAGTCATGGAACACGCGAATGCCGGTATGGACCGTTACGCTAAACCCCCATTGCCGAAGCTGCCCGATGACCTCATGGGGATACTGCGGATTGGGCGGGGTCAGATTCTTGCCCTTGCCCATATAACTGCCGTCCAGCAGATGCTTCCAGCGCCATTCCCCTTTCAGGGCATTGGTGTAGACCATGGCATTACGGTTATAAAACAGCAGCGACAGCGAGCCGCCCGGTTTGACCCGATCGGCTATCACCTGTAAGGAAGGCATGGGATCGGCCAGCCATTCCAGCACGGCATGAAACAGTACCAGATCAAACTGCGGCAGTTGCGGCGCCAGCGTTTGCGCGGCCGCATGGTGAAACCGCGCCGTCAAGCCGGCATCGGCGAACTGCCCTTGCGCCCGCGCCAGCATTTTTTCCGACAAATCGCACAGCGTCAACTGGTGTCCCTGCCCGGCCAGCCACAGACCGATCTGCGCAAACCCGCACCCGGCATCCCATACCGTCAGCGGTTCATCCTTGCAAAAAACCTCAAGATCCTCCTTGAGCAGCTTTAGCCGCCAATCGCCCTTGCGCGTATCGTAGATTCTTTGCTCGAATTTTTCGATCAGGGAGTCAAAATTTCGGTCTTGTTGCGGTTTCATTCAAAAACCAATGGTACGCGTTGCGCACCCTACAAATTTTCAATGGAAGAACGCTTGAACCATTGGCGAAGCTCTTCTTCGGAAAGCTCACCCGCGGCTAACTGCTCAATGATAATGACCGTCTCCGGCTCGGAAGCATTAAATGAAAAACCATTGATCTCCAGAAAAATGGCTGCGACGGTAAAAGCCACTCGCTTGTTACCATCAATAAAAGGATGATTCTTAGCGATACCGAAGCAATAGGAGGCGGCCAAATCAAATAACGAGGCATCAGGCTCATAGTCATGCCGTTGCTTCGGTCTAGCTAAAGCGGATTCCAGTAACGCCTTATCCCGAATCCCCAGACTCCCGCCATGCTCTGCCAGAAGCATTTGATGAACAGAGATAACAACCTCATCCAGAACCCACTTCGGTTCAATCATTTAGCCAGCTCATGCAAAGCATTGCGATACTTTTTCATGATTTTTTCGGCCGTTTCCATCTGGGATTCAAAGTCTTGCTGATAAGGAGTCAGCTTATAGCCTTCGGGGCTATCGACAAGATAAAGCGTATCGCCTTTCTCGGCATTAAGTTTATTAAGTGCCTCTTTGGGCAGAACGATGCCCATGGAATTTCCAATCGCGGTAATTTTGACCTTTAACATAACGGCGACCTTATAGTTATTACACAAGTTATTACTTCACCGAGTATAATTGCGCTTAAAAGTCACGTCAATTCGAGATCTTTTTTCTACTTTGCTTGATCGCCCAAGCCACATCCGCCGCCTGGCGGTTTTCCCTGACATCATGCACGCGAAACATCTGTACGCCCGCCATGATGCCCAAGGCCGTGGTCACGGCGGTGGCGGTCACCAGTTCAGACGGCTCCGTTACCGCGCAGATGGTGCCCATGAAGCGTTTGCGACTGGTGCCCAGCAGCACCGGATAACCGGTGGCGACAAACGCATCAAGATGCGCCAGCAGGTCGATATTGTCCTGCTTGCGTTTGCCGAAGCCGATGCCCGGATCGATGGCTATCCGCTCTTTTTTGATGCCGGCCTTCAATGCCGCATCGATTTGCCGGTGCAGCGCAGCCAGCACTTCCCGCACGACATCGTCATAATAGGGCTTGTCCTGCATGGTTTTCGGCGCGCCCTGGCTGTGCATCAGGATGATCGGCGCCCCGGTTTCGGCGGCCAGCGCCAGTATGGCTTCGTCATCACGGCCCGCCGAGATATCGTTGATGATATCGGCGCCAGCCGCCAGGGCCGCCCTGGCGACTTCGCTTAAGGTCGTATCGATACTGATAGGAATATCGGCCGATACCTGTTGCCTGATCGCGGTAATGACCGGCGCCACGCGCCGTATCTGCTCATCGGCGGCAACCGGTTCGGAGCCCGGCCGTGTCGATTCGCCGCCGATATCGATAATATCGGCGCCTTCGGCCAGCATGCGCCTGGCCTGCCGGACGGCGGCATCGACGTCCGAATACCGGCCGCCGTCGGAAAAACTGTCCGGCGTGACATTTAAAATCCCCATAATGAGCGGTTTATCGATATGACCGAACATGCTTAAGCTCCTGTGCGCATTGCTGTGTATTTATTCGGGTATAATAGAGAAATTTATTGATTATAACGAAATCCATCCGCCCCCGAATAATGAATAAACCCCGTTTAGCCTGGGCCATCACCGGCTCCGGCCATTATATAGAAGAATGCCTGAATTTCCTGCTGACCCTGGACGACGTCGATTTATATATCAGCCAGGCCGGCGAGGAAGTGCTGAAAATGTACAGCATCGACCTGAGTGAAATTCGTGCCAGAATGCCGGTCTATCGCGATAAAGCCGCCTCGGCGCCGCCGGTCGGGCATTTTTACAAGGGCCATTATCATACCTTTGTCATGGCGCCGGCCACGTCCAACACGGTGGCCAAGTGCGTGCTGGGGATCGCCGATTCCCTGGTCACCAATTTATATGCGCAGGCTGGGAAATGCCGGGTGCCCAGCATTGTCTATCCTTGCGATACGGCACCGGAAATGGAGACGACGGCGCCGGGCGGAAAAGTCATGGTTTATCCGCGCAAGATCGATCTGGAAGGTACCGCCAAGCTGCGCACCTTCGAATACACGACAGTCGTTGAAAGCGTCGACGAACTGATCCTTAAAGTGAACGAACGGCTTGAATCCTTAAAATGAGCGAACACATACTCTTTCTGACCGGCCGGTTGGCGGAAAAACAGCTGCGCGCGATTCTCGAAAAAATGCAGCCCGAATTCACCTATACCGTGCATGAACTGGGCCTTAAAGTCGCCGCCCTGATGACCGCCGACATGATAGCCCGGCGCCTGACCGATACCTTCGGCGCCGACCGAATTCTGGTGCCGGGGCGTTGCCGCGGCGACCTGGAGGCGTTATCGCAGGATTTGGGCCTGCCGGTGGAGCGCGGTCCCGAAGAGCTGAAAGACTTGCCCCAATTCTTCGGCCAGGCGGCGCATCAAATCGATCTGAACCGCTACAGCGTCAAAATCTTCGCCGAAATTACCGATGCGCCGCACGTTACCGTGGAAGAAGTCGTCAAACGCGCTTATTACTATCAACAGAACGGCGCCGACGTCATCGACATAGGCTGCCTGCCGAGCACCGATTTTCCGCACATGGAAGCCGTCATCGGCGCGCTGAAACAGGAGGGCTTCACGGTCAGCCTCGATTCTCTCGAAAACGACGATCTGCTCCGAGGCGGCAAAGCCGGCGCGGACTACCTGCTCAGCCTGCACGAAAGTAGCCTCTGGATCGCCGACGAAGTGGAATCGACGCCGATTCTGATTCCGGAAAAACACGAAGATCTGGCGTCGCTGGACCGCGCCATTCAAGGCATGCAGGCCAAACACCGCGCCTTTATCGTCGACCCGATCCTGGATCCCCTGCACTTCGGCTTCACCGCCTCGATCGTGCGCTATCACGAAGTCAGGAAAAAATACCCCGACATTGAAATGATGCTGGGCGTCGGCAATATCACCGAGCTCACGCACGCCGACACCCTGGGCATGAACGCCCTGCTGCTGGGCATCTGCTCGGAACTCAACATCAACAGCATTCTGACCACCGAAGTCAGCAAGCATGCCTGCCGCGCCGTCAAGGAAGCCGACCTGGCGCGGCGCATCATGTTCGCCGCCAAGGAGCACAACATGCTGCCCAAGCATATCGATCCGGGCCTGATGGCCCTGCATGAGATTTCGCCATTTCCGTATCAACTGGAAGAGATCAAGGAACTGGCGGCCGAGATCCGCGACCCCAGCTTCCGCGTCCAGATCAGCGCCGAAGGCCTGCATATATTCAACCGCGACGGCTTCCACAGCGCCACCGATCCGTTTGACCTGTATCCCGCATTGCAGGTTGAAAACGACGGTGGTCACGCCTTTTACCTGGGCGTCGAACTGGCGCGCGCCGAAATCGCCTGGCAGCTCGGCAAGCGTTTCAACCAGGACCAGCCCCTGACCTGGGGTTGCGCCGCCAACACGACCGAACCCACCGTCGACCTGCACACCTTCAAACCGGCAGGCTCCACCTTGCAAAAAAAATAATGATCCAAGAAACCATAGTCACAACCGTCAACAATTCGGGCACCCCCCACATCGCCCCCATGGGTATTCATGCCAAAAGTCCTTCAGGCACGGGCGCGCCGGCCGATGAACTGATCATCCTGCCGTTCCGCCCGTCAACGACGCTCGACAATCTGCTATCCCGCCGGACCGCCGTGATCAACTATTGCGACGACGTGCGCATTTTCGCGGGCTGCCTGACCGGCCGGCGCGACTGGCCGTTAAAACCGGCCGAGAAAATCGACGGTCGGGTGCTGGATGCGGCGTTGGCCCATGCCGAAGTGGAACTGGTCCGCGTGGAAGAAGACCCGATCCGGCCAAAATTGTTCTGCAGAACCGTTCATAGCGTCAATCACGCACCGTTTCAGGGTTTTAATCGCGCCCAATTTTCGGTGCTGGAAGCGGCGATCCTGATCAGCCGATTAAACATGCTCCCGCTGGAGAAAATTGAATCCGAAATCGATTATCTGCGCATCGGCCTCGAGAAAACCGCCGGCGACCGGGAACGGGAAGCCTGGGGCTGGCTGATGGCCGTGATCGACGCGCATAAAAACAAGGTGACCGCATGACCGGAATGCTTGCCAGTGTGAATAGCCTGGACGAAGCCGAGCAAGTGCTGGGCGCGCAGGTGGACATCATTGATCTGAAGCAACCCGAGCAAGGCGCCCTGGGCGCGTTGGAAACCGGGCTCGTGAGACAGATCGTGGCCGCCATCGACGGGCGCTGTCCTGTCAGTGCGACGGTCGGCGATCTGCCCATGCAACCGACGCTTGTTTTCGACGCCGTCCGGGCGATGGCTGACACCGGCGTCGATTATGTAAAGATCGGTTTTTTCCCCGGCGGCGACTGGCCTGGCACACTCGCCAAACTAGGAGCGTTAACTGGCCAACATGACTTGATCGCGGTATTATTCGCCGATACCCAACCTGATCTGTCTATCATCGCCTCGCTGAAAAACGCCGGCTTCAAAGGCGTCATGCTCGATACCATGGACAAGCAAAAAGGCTCATTAACACAAGTCATGAATACAACCACTATCGGGCGGTTTTCCGAACAAGCCAAGGCCCATCAATTGCTGTGCGGGCTTGCAGGCTCCCTCAGGCTGCCGGACATCGCCAATCTGATGCCTTACCGGCCGGATTATCTGGGCTTTAGAGGCGCTTTATGCCGGCTGCACGACCGGACCGCGGCGTTGGACATGCCGGTGATCGTCCGGATCAAACAGGCTATTATTGATGCCGCATAAAACCACCATTACCACCAAAATCCTGATCGCGATGGTCATCGGCCTGCTGTCGGGCAGCCTGATCAACGCCTTCGGCCAGGATGTCGCTGTTATCCAGACTTATCTGGTCAACGGCTTGTTCTATATTATCGGCGCCGCCTTCGTGAATGCGCTGAAAATGCTGGTCGTGCCGTTGGTCACTTTTTCGCTGATCTGCGGTGTCTGCGGCATAGGCGATGTCAGCGTCCTGGGCCGGGTCGGCATTAAAGCGCTGGGGCTTTTTATCCTGACTACCGCGATTGCGATTACACTGGCGCTCGGCGTCGCGGCCCTGATCGGTCCCGGCAAGGATTTTGCCAACGCGCAGTCCTTGTCCGACTTCACGCCGCCGCCGGCACCGCCTATCACTGAGGTCTTCATCAATATCGTGCCTGGCAATCCCGCTCAGGCTTTTGCTGAAGGCAACATGCTGCAAATCATTTTCTTCGTCATTGTGTTTGCCATTGCCATGCTGATGACCGGCGATGTGGGCCGGCAATTGGCTCAATCGGCTGAAAAATTGAATGAAGTCATGATGAAAGTCGTGACGCTGGTCATGGATTTTGCCCCGATCGGTGTGTTTTTCCTGATGGCCAGGACTTTTTCCGAGCAAGGCATCGGTCTGGTTATGCCGATGATCGGCTATTTTTCAGCAGTCATCGTATGCCTGCTGCTGCATTTTTTCGGCACATTCAGTTTGCTGATAGCCTTGATGGCAAAACTGAATCCCGTGATGTTCATTCAAAAAATGCGTTCCGCGCATATTTTCGCGTTCAGCACGGCCAGTTCCAATGCCACGATCCCGATTAATTTGCAGGTCGCTGAAAAGCGTCTTGGCGTCGATAACTCTATCGCCGCCTTCACCATCCCTTTGGGCGCCACCATCAACATGGACGGCACCGCGATCATGCAGGGCGTTGCGACGGTTTTTATCGCCAACGTCTATGCCATCGACCTGAGCCTGAGCCAATATGTCACCGTGATCGGCATGGCGACGCTGGCATCGATCGGCACGGCCGGCGTGCCCGGCGTCGGCCTTATCATGCTGGCCATGGTATTTAATCAGGTCGGATTGCCCGTGGAAGGCATCGGTTTGATTATGGGGGTGGACCGGGTGCTGGACATGCTGCGCACGGTACTCAATGTTACCGGCGACGCCACAGTCACCTGCATCATAGCGCGCGGTGAAAATGCGCTGGATGACAGTATCTTCAATGACCCTGAAGCCGGCTCCGTCACCGAGATTGAGTTGCCTCACAAGAAGGCCCGCCTGTAAGCTAAACGTCTTTTAACAGACGGTTTTGCTCGGCGTTTTCAATCAGTTGCCTGAATTCCTTGACCACCTTCATAAATTGCTCTTCCTCAGCGAGATCCGGCAGTTGATTCTGCCCTCTCTGCTCCAGCGCATTGATGACATAAGCGATTGTCATTTTATTGATATCCATGGCGGGCAGATAAACCTCATCGGCATCATCCTCTGTTTTAGCCTGAACGATCATTTCGCTCTGCATCAGTTCCGATAAAACATTGTGGACAACATAAGCCGGGATAGCCAGTCTTGACGCAATTTCAATAACGCTTAAAGGCTCCTGTTGCTCAACAAAATGCTTGATGATTAAATGCATGGCCTGCAAGGCGATGATTTTTTTAAGAAAAAAGCTTAAATCGACGATCTTGTGCTTGCCTCGATAATCCCGGTAATTTTGCAGATAGAAATTGATCTCGCAACCGAACAGGACAATCATCCAGCCGATCTGGATCCAGACGATAAGCAAAGGCAATGCGGCAAAACTGCCGTAGATGGCATTATATTCCGATACACCGATTTGCAGGCTCAGATAAGCCCATTGCGCCATATGATACAGGACGGCCGAAATCACCCCGGCGATAATGCCCGCCTTATAATCCACTTTAAGGTTAGGTATAAAAATAAAGGTAAAGGCAAACAGCGCGGAAAGAATGACGACCGGTAATAAACCCAGTGCTCTAAGCACCAGCCAGGTGCCTGCGTCCGGCAGATTAATGGCATCTATCAGCCAGGTGACCTGGGTTTTCAGAAATACGGTAATGCCATTGGAGGCAATCAATAAAACAGGGGCCAGCAGCATGACCGACAGATAATCGCTTATTTTGCGCCCCAGCGTCCTACCCTGGTTTATTTTCCAGATATGATTGAATGATCGCTCGATATGGCCGATCAGTTTGATGATGGTCCAGAACAAGACGATGATACCGATACCGGCCACCACCTCGCCTTGCGTCGTGGCCAGCATGTTTTCCGCGAAATCGATCAGTTTCAGCACCAGCGTGTCCTGGCTGGGTATTTGTTCGAGCAGTTGCTGTTTTAATATCTTTTCATAACCGAAACCCTTGGCGATACCGAACAACAAGGCGATAACCGGCACAATCGCCAACAATGAATAAAGCGTCAGGGCGGATGCTCTTAACGGCCCCATATCACGGTCGAACCCTTCCACGGACAGGAGAATGATCTTGGTGGATTTCAGCACTGCCGCCTTGAAAGGCGAAAGATGTTGTGTGCGCTGTAACCAGATGTCTTCTTTAAAATAATCGATGATATTGAGATTCATAAGCCGGTCCCATGCTGTCGAATTTCGTTAATAGACTGCCTGAAATGCCTGAAATTCAAACTAATGCCCTACAGTCATTCCGGCCATCAAGGCGTATTTTTACCGCTGTAAAGGGTGTCTACCAAGGTCTTGAACCATAGCGGCCTGAACAGCACGATAAACAATCCCAAGCCGGCTGTAATTGGAATCGGGCCGATATCCAGTATCATCAGCAGCAGCAATATAAAAATACATTTCATTTTCACAGCTAGGCGACGATTGTTCATGGAGCACCCGATTGAAATAGAAGCCGGCGGATTGAAAAAATTGTAAGGCAATGCATCTGCCTACAGAAGCTATAACCAACCAGGCCATTTAGCGTAAAATAGACGAATCAAGCGGCTGTAGCGCGGCATGCGTTCATCCCCCGGACTTAGCAAGCATTAAGCCCGGATTGAATTCAGTCCCGCGCCACCGAGTAAACGACAATCCGTTTTGCCGGCATTTTAGCCTATTACTCGCCGGCTGACGCATAATACTGAAAAAATGACATCAGGATAAAACCGAACAGATGACAGAGGAAGACAGATTATTTCAACAAACAGGCCGTGCGGAAGATTTCGCGTTTGACGAGCGCGTGGCCAGGGTATTCGACAATATGGTCTCCAGAAGCGTGCCTTTTTATAGTGAGATTCAACGCATCCAGTCCGATATCACCATGGATTTTCTGCCGGAGGACTCAGGTGTCGTCTGCGACCTGGGCTGTTCGACAGGTACCACTATCAAGCACATCGCGACGCACCCGAAATGCCCGCAGACCGTGCATTTTATCGGCTATGACAATTCCGAACCCATGCTGGATAAAGCCCGCGCCAAACTGGCCGACGAAATACAGGCCGGAAAAGTGTCGCTGCTGACCGCCGACTTGAGCCACCTGCCCGCACTGCCGGAGTGCAACGTTATCATTATGAATTGGACCCTGCAGTTCGTGCGCCCGATCGAGCGGGATCATTTGCTGAAGAATATTTATTCCGCGCTCAGGCCGGGGGGCGTGTTGTTTTTATCGGAAAAAATCCTCGGCAACGATTCCGTGCTGAACCGCCTGTATATTGACCATTATTTGCAATTCAAAAAATCCCAAAGCGGCTATACCGACGCCGAAAACCAGCGCAAACGCGAGGCACTGGAAAACGTACTGATTCCTTATCACCTCGATGAGAACTATGCACTGCTGGAGCGGGCGGGCTTCAAGCATATCGACACCTATTTCCGCTGGTTCAATTTCGCCTGCATTATCGCGGTCAAATCATAAATAGCCATGTCGGATGAATATCTATTTGTCTACGGCACATTACGGCAGGCTTTTGCACTGCCCGTGCATGACGTGATGATGCGGCACTGCCAGTTTCTCGCCCTGGGCACCCTGCGCGGCCGGCTTTATCAGGTCGACGGTTACCCCGGCGTCGTCGAACTGCCTCATTGCCGCGGCCGTGTGGCTGGAGAACTCTACCGCATCATCGACAAAAAGGAGCTTTTTAAGCTGCTCGACGACTATGAACAGTGCTCGGCAAAGTATCCCGAGCCGCATGAATTCATCAGAAAGCAGGCTGACATATCCACATATGACGGCGTTGTCTGTCAGGCATGGGTTTATTTTTACAACCGCGCCGTATCCGGGCTGGTTCGCATTTCATCGGGAGATTATGTCTGCCATATGCGCGATTTAAGAAAAATTCGCTACAATATCGCCCGCTAAACCAAAATCCACTTTCCCTTGACTTGTTCCGGTGATCTTTTTGATTATCAAAATCCCTTTTCTACTGTTTCTTTCTTCATTGCCCGTCTTTGTTCTGGCGGCAGTGTTGCTGCGGCTGAAAATCCCCGGTTTGTCTGAATTGGTCGCGCACCTGGGCTCAGCCATGTTGTTAAGCGCCTTGGCCCTGCTGATCGTCACCGCATTGCTGGGCATGCCTGGCATAATCGCGCGTTCCGTTTTGTTTTACTTTTCAGCCGGACAGCGCCTGCAGCGCCGATTGCTGTATATTCAGGCGCAACAGGCCCGAATTACCCAGCTGTTTCATTTCAAGACATTGAAAATAAAATACTTGAATGAACTGCACAGAAAACACCTGCTAAAGGCAAACAACCGCAAGCATATCCGGTCTTTATCGAAAGCCATCCATAAAGACCTGTTGGCGATTAAGAAAAACCTGCCCAAAAGCACTTTCAGGCAGTTGCAACAGGAGCATCTTCGCTATCGCAAGCAGATGGACACTGAAGCCCTGTTAAAGCTGCAGCAAAAAATCGCCACCGTCGTCCTGCGTTCATGAGTGTTTTTAAAAACTGGGTGCTTAACCTGGTCAATCTTTTTCATATAGTCAAAAAAGAGAATCTTGACTGGCAAGAGGCCAATCAGGACCAGGGAGCCAGGCTCAGGCATACCCGGGTATTGGCCGAAAAAGCGCTGGAAGCCGATCTGAAAAAACGCAGCGAGCAGCTGGCGCATGAAATTGCCTTGCTCAAAACCCGGCATGATGCCGAACTGGCCATGTTTAAGGTCAAATGCAAACAGGATATCAAGGATTACAAACAGTATCTGGACTCGCTTGACCAGCTGAAAGCATCGATCCGCGCCAGCTATACGCATCTGCCCGAGGCCGTCGCGTTCACGATTCATCATCATGCCAAACACCTGCTCAACCAGATGTGGGAAGCGGAGGATTTTGAAGAAAAAATGCAGCACGAGATGCGCCTGATCAAATTCATGACCACCGTGCATGAAGATGCACGATTGCATCTGGAGGAAGGGGCTGCGGCCGGTAAAATGCCCGAGAAAACGCTGAGGCTGATTCAGGATCGGTAAATATTCGTTATAAGAATTCATTAGCCTGGCGCAGCGGAATAAAATGATGGATGATCTGCTCGGCCGGCACCCGGGTCAGTTCGTTATAGGTCCAACCGCCCTTCTCCGCCGGATGCTTCTTATGCATCCAATACGCGACGCGCTTGCCGATGGCGTTGAATTCGATGCCGGAAACGATGTCGTTGCCGTTGGGTGCTTTTTGGTTCATGCTGACCGGGCAGAAATCGGCCTCCAGCACCTGAAACTGAACCGGTACCGGCAAGCCGTCTTCGGGCCGGCGCTGACGGATGCGGATGAAGACCTCTCCGGCTTCCTTGCGTGCCTAGAATCTGATGATCAAGGGCAATAAGGTCACTGGCTGGTTTTTGGTTGAATGTCGCATTTATTGTCGCAATCTGGAACATTGAGTTCAGGGATAATCATAAAATCAATTAATTACCAATAGACAACTGGAGTTATACGACATATGCCTCAGATTATTAGACATTTTATGTCGTATACATCACGTTAGCTTCCAGAGACAAAATGAACAATCTATCCCGAATGAGAAAGGCCACCGGTAATCGCTATGTTGAGCGCGTCAATCTGGCATTGCGTTTCATTCATGAGAACCTAAACCGCCCGATTGATTTGAAGGAAATTGCAAAAGCCAGCAATTTTTCGATCTATCACTTTCATCGAATATTTCTTGCTTTGGTAGGAGAGACGGTTAATGACTATGTCGGCCGTAAACGACTTGAGCGCGCTGCCAACCTGCTCGTTTTTAAGAAGGAGCTGAGCATCACCGAAATTGCCATTATCACCGGCTTCTCTTCTAGCGCTAACTTTGCGAAAGCGTTTAAATTGTATTTCGGGGTTAGTCCGAGCCAGACAAGAAAGCCTGTAGGCACGGAAAACAGCAAGATTGGAAAGATATTTAGCAAGTATGGAAAGGCTTTCAATCCCAATGACTTATATCCTCAAGTTGTCACCAATCGGGTGACATATAACCCAGGACAATTTGAGGAAATGCTTATGAATGTGAACGTAGTAGAAATCAAAGAAGAAGTAGCCTGCGCGCTGACGTCACCGGCAGGTTATGAGTCCGCGTCTTTGCTCAAGACGTGGGATAAGTTGATAGCATGGGCACGCAGCTACGGCATTGAGGATCTGAAACAGAGGCGCTTTGCTCTCTGCCATGATAATCCGGCGATTACGCCTACTGAAAAGTGCAAATACGAGGCGGCTGTTGTCGTAAGTCCTGACGCTAGGATTGTGGAACCGTTTTTCAAAGTAGTCATCCCGTCGGGACAATATGCTGTTGCACACTACAAAGGCGCACCAGAAGGAACTAGTAGCTTTCACATGTCGCTGTATTCGAATTGGTTCCCAAATAGTGGATTTGAACCTGATGATTTTCCGCTAATGGAACACTATCTCAATGACATGAGGAAAGATGGTTATGTGGAGATGGAGGTTTACATTAAGCTGAAAGACGTCGTATAGAACGTGCTGGTGTTCATGGCGACTAGAAGGCTAACACGGCGTTCGAGAGGGACACGCCCAAAAGCGGCGCGCCCCTCAACTTTGCGTTAGAGCGCATGAAACTCCATGCCCAAGGCCTGCTGATTGAACTACGTCCAAGACAATTGGTGGACGATGAAGATTGGGTCCGCGTCCAAGTTCTGGTCGAAACCAATGGCTTTGTTGGTGACTTTGAAGCTTGGCTTCAATTGGGTGATCTTGAGCGTTTCGCAAACGAGATTGGTGCCATGTACGAGTCGGTAGAGAAATCAAGCACCGCAGTCCTTGTTAGTGCTGAGCCAGATATCCAGATTAACTTGGCAATGCAGTCGCTCGGCGGTATTGTCGGTACTTATGCGCTCGAAAGCGAAAGACCGGATGGCATACCTACGGTTCTGTCAGGAGGGTTCAATATCGATCAAAGCTTCTTACCAAGTCTCCGTCAGAGCATCTACTCTCTCATTGCAGACCTGGGCGGAAAACATGTGCGCTAACATGAGCCCTTTGATCTTACGTTATGCACCAAAAAGCTATTCATGAATTTATTATTTGTATGTAGCGAAAATAGACTCCGTAGCCCTACAGGTGAAGAAGTCTTTTCACAATATGATGGGATCAATGCAATTGGCTGCGGCACAAATTCAGATGCGGCGACGCCAATAAGCGGTGACTTGATTGAGTGGGCTGATATCATATTTGTTATGGAAAAAAGCCATAGAAACAAGGTATCGAAAAAATTCAAGAACCTATTGAAAGGCAAGCGCATGATTTGCCTTGATATTCCTGATGAATATGAACGAATGGACCCCATACTTATTCGGTTGCTGGAAAGTCGCGTTTTAAGATATATACATAATAATGTACGCAAAAGCACATAACACAGCGCTAAAATCAAAGGGGTTGTACTTACGCTTCGGTTCAATGCGGAAGGCATTAATCAATCGCGGTGGCACAACATGATCTATACGATCATCAAAGTGGTCATTACCAGCCTGTTGGTCGTGGCGATAGCCGAGCTATCGAAACGCAATTCATTGATCGGCGCCTTGCTGGCCTCGCTGCCGCTCACCTCCGTGCTGGCCATGTTCTGGCTTTATATCGATACTCACGATGCCGGGAAAGTGGCGGATCTGGCAACCGGGATTTTCTGGCTGGTCATGCCTTCCCTGGTTTTCTTCGTCAGCTTGTCTTTATTGCTTAGAGCGGGAATTAACTTCTATCTGAGCATGGGGGTTTCCCTGACGGCGACGGCCGGCTGTTATTCCATCATGGTCCTGATCCTGAAGCACTGTGGCGTCAAACTGTAGCCATAACCTTATTCCACTCACTTGCAAGAGGGTTTTTAAACGATGACATTTGCAAAACGACGGTCCGCCTGGCTTATGGGCTTGCCGTTCCTGTTATTTCTGCTGAGCCCCGGCGTTCTGGCGCATGGCGTCGATGCCAATACCAAGCATTTTTTGCTGGCCAACCAGGGCGTCGCTATCGGGCCGTTTCTGTATATCGGCGCCAAACACATGGTGACCGGCTACGATCACCTGCTGTTCCTGCTTGGCGTGATTTTCTTTCTGTTCCGCACTCGGGACGTACTGTTGTATGTCAGCCTGTTCACCTTGGGGCATAGCGTGACGCTGTTGTTCGGCGTGCTGAGCAACGTGACGGTCAATCCGTTCCTGATCGATGCCATCATTGGGCTTTCCGTGGTCTACAAAGGCTTCGATAACCTGGGGGGTTTTCGCCGATTGTTCGGCTTTCAGCCCAACACCAAACTCGCCGTGATGGTATTCGGCCTGTTTCATGGCTTTGGCCTGGCCACCAAATTGCAGGACTTTTCCTTGCCTCAAGAGGGGTTATGGAAGAACCTGTTAGCCTTCAATGTCGGGGTGGAGATAGGCCAGTTTGTGGCGTTGCTGTTTATCCTGATTGCACTCGACTTCTGGCGCAGGCACCGAAGTTTTTATGCCTTTTCGACCGCGACCAATACGCTGTTGATGACAGGCGGCCTGATTCTGTTCGGCTACCAGTTAACCGGTTATTTAATTAACGTATAAACTCATGAATGACATTAATCCTTCCGTTCCCTCACTGAAATCGCTTCTCATCGCCACGGCTTCTGCCACGGTATTGGCCAGTACTATTTTAATAACGGCGGTACTGCCTGCCGAATACGGCATTGACCCGACCGGCTTAGGAAAAATGATGGGGTTGACCGCTTTATCATCGGTGCAGACTAAAGCCGCCAGCCAGCCGCTCGCCATCACCTGTCCGAGGCTGCCGCAGCAAGTGGCTGAAACAAGCGGCCAGAACCAGAAACAGGCCGTCAAGCCCTCTGCCGGCTCGACTGAAACCACGCAAAAGCAACCCCAGCCCCAGTGGCAGGATTCGGTCAAAATACGAGTGCCTGCCGGTGAAGGTCTGGAATATAAATTCCATCTGGTAAAAGGCGCATCCCTGGAGTACTCGTGGGCGACCGACGGGGCCAAGCTCTATTTTGATTTTCATGGCGAACCCCAAGGCGATAAGACCGGGTACTTCAAAAGCTTTAAAGAGAGCACCGACAATCGATCCAGCGGTACTTTAACAGCGCCGTTCGAAGGCCCTCACGGCTGGTACTGGGAAAACAAAACCTCATCACCGGTGACGATCATTTTGAATACCAAAGGTTCTTACCGGATTTTGGGCATAATGTAATGGCATGTGACTATCATTGCGCAAGCCGGGTTTATTCATAGTTCAGGAGGTGGAATGGAATCTCTGGCACATCACTAGCCGCTAGGAGCCTGTCGAATTTAAAAATCAACAAAAACATAAGACATTGATTTTGAAAAAATAAATTTTTTAACTGCGTTTTGTTAGGAAAATATTTTTCAAATTATTTCAATGCTTTACTAATCCTGACGAATCATAATCCGACAGTCTCCTAGACCGCCAGGACAATGCCATCAGCGAATAGAGGTTAACGTACAATTTTTTCTAATTCTGTATTTGCCCCTATTTCATTCCCGTCCCTTGGCATGCAGAAATTCAGCCTGGAAAGGCACGCACCGCGTCCCCTACGGCTTCCGGCTCAAGCCGGACGGGACAACCTGCCTCCGTCCGGCCGCGCCTGGGCCGAATGAATTCGGCCCTACAGTTAATTTTTTTCTTGTCCAGTCAATTATCGATTCAATCTGGCTTTTAAGAAGTCGATGGCTTCCGCAAACGGTATTTCGATGCTCTCCTGCTCCGTTCTGGCCTTGTATTCGACCGTGCCCGCGTCCAGGCCGCGGTCGCTGACCACGAGGCGATGCGGAATGCCGATCAGTTCCATATCGGAGAACATGAAGCCGGCGCGGACTTTACGATCATCGAACAACACGTCGATGCCGGCTTGCCGCAGGTCCTGATACAGCTTTTCGGTCGCTTCCTTCAGGCGTTCGGATTTGTGCATGTTCATTGGACACAGTGCAACCTGGAACGGCGCCAGGCTGTCCGACCAGATAATGCCCTTGTCGTCGTGATTTTGCTCGATGGCCGCCGCCACCACGCGCGAAATGCCGATGCCGTAGCAGCCCATGATCATGGTCTGGTTTTTACCGGCTTCGTTGATGATATCGGCTTTCATCGCGGCACTGTATTTGGTGCCCAGTTGGAAGATATGGCCGACTTCAATGCCGCGCGCCAGCGTGATCGTGCCTTGCCCGTCCGGGCTGGCATCGCCTTCGACGACAGTGCGCAGGTCTTCGATTTGCTCAGGGATAGGCAGATCGCGCTCCCAGTTGACGCCCTGATAATGCTTGCCGTCCTGGTTGGCGCCGCAGACGAAATCGGACATCAGGACCACACCGCGGTCGGCGATAATTTTTATCTCCAGCCCCATCGGACCGATAGAGCCCGGCTTGCAGCGGCAGGCGCTGTAAACCTCCTCATCGCTGGCAAAAGTCAGTGGCGAAGCGATGCCGTCGATTTTTTCCGCCTTGATCGCGTTCAGCTCGTGATCGCCTCTTAACAGCAGCGCCACCAGCGTGCCTTCTTCCTCGCCTTTCACGATCAGGGTTTTCAGGCATTGCTCAGGCAAAATATTGAAAAAGCGGCTGACCTCTTCAATGCTATGCTGATCGGGCGTATCGACCAGTGTTAATGCCGCCGTCGGCTGAACGCGCGATCCGGCCGGCATGACCGCTTCGGCTTTTTCGATATTGGCGGCATAGTCGCTGCCGGTCGAGAAGGCGATGGCGTCCTCGCCGGAATCGGCCAGCACGTGGAATTCATGCGAAACGGCGCCGCCGATGGAGCCGGAGTCGGCGATAACGGCGCGGAACTTCAGGCCCAGCCGGTTGAAGATATTGCTGTAGGCCTGATACATGACCTCGTAGGTTTCCTGCAGCGATGCCTGATCGAGATGGAACGAATAGGCATCCTTCATGACGAATTCGCGCGAGCGCATAATGCCGAAGCGCGGGCGGATTTCATCGCGGAATTTGGTTTGCACCTGATAATAGGTGATGGGCAATTGCTTATAGCTTTTGATTTCGTTGCGCGCCAGATCGGTAATGATTTCCTCATGCGTGGGTCCGAGACAGAAATCACGGTCGTGACGGTCTTTCAAACGCGCCAGCTCGGGGCCGTACTGTTCCCAACGGCCGGTTTCCTGCCATAACTCGGCAGGCTGAAGCGCCGGCATCAGAACTTCCAGCGCGCCGGCTTTTTCCATTTCCTCGCGCGTTATTTTTTCCACTTTGCGCAATATCCGCAACCCCAACGGTAACCAGGTGTAAAGACCGGCGGCCAGTTTACGGATAAGTCCGGCGCGTATCATCAGTTGATGACTGGCGATTTCGGCATCGGCCGGGGTTTCTTTAATGGTATTGAGCGGAAATTGAGTAGTACGCATTCTGTTTTTGAAAGATGAAAAAATGAAAAATGCTATTTTACCGATTTAATACGGGTTTAGTCATCACGTTATCTCAGCTTGCCCGTCCGGCCATAAAAAAA
>SWCD01000212.1_pt1 | contig 132315 bp, 120 predicted proteins | sample 4693011 | NCBI WGS metagenome assembly SWCD01 (sample SAMN10267278, study PRJNA491770) | bioreactor metagenome | isolation source: DHS bioreactor inoculated with marine | place: Japan: Omine Ridge, Nankai Trough
GGATCGGCTTCTTCTCGGCCGCGCGGGCAATCTCTATGTCGGTCTTGAAAGACATGCGGAGCTCCATGTTTGTTCTGGATGTTTACTTGGTCGGTTTTCGGGTCCGGAGCCGCCCCCTCGGACCGCCACCGGCATTCATTTCCGTGCGCTTCGGGCGGCCCGTCGACCAGGTCCCGGGTCCGGCCTCCAGCGGCGGCCCGCCTGCGGTATCACGGCAACACGTAGCGATACGAGGTTTCGACCGCATGCAGGAAGGAGGTGGCGGAGGAACTGGCCGAGAGCAGCAGGAACCGGTCGTCGCCCAGCCGGAGGATGATCGCGCCCATGTGCTCCATGGCGGTGCGCGCCGATGCCCCGTCCGGGAACGCGCCCGGATCGAGGTTCAGCGGGCACAGCCGCGCCAGCGCGGCCAGGGTGTCGGGACCGGAGATCGAGAGCGCGACCCAGACATCGGTCTGGTCGGTCGTGTATCCCGATCCGTCCAGTCGCCCGCGCACCACCGGCTCCGCGTCCGCCCTGTCATGCGGAAAGATCAGCATCATCTGGTCGGGCGCAATGGACAGGGCATGGACCTCGCCGGCGCGGGTGGACCGGGTCGGGGATGGTTTGTCCAGTTTCCAGCCGCGCCGCAACGCCGCGTCGAGCGCCGCCTCGCCGCCCTGCGGGGTCGCGACCGAGACGAGGGCCAGATCGCTGCGTTCGACGATGCGGTTTTCGCCGATCCTGGTGTCGACGCCGCCGAGGACCGGGGCGGCATGAAGCGTGATCTCAGCCACGTTGACGCACTCCTTCGGGGTCGATGTGATGCGGCGAACAGACCTCGACCAGCACGTCCTGGTCGCGGACCGGGCTGAAGGCGCGGACCTTTTCGCCGATCCGCTCCTGGCCGCGCTTGAGGAAGCCGAGGCCGACCGAATGGCCAAGCTCGGGCGAAAAGGCGACCGAGGTCATCCAGCCCTGATCGTGGGCCATGTCTTCCGGGTCGCCGGGGGTGAGGAAATGCGCCCCCGCGGTCAGCAGCACGGATCTGTCGACCGGGTGAAACCCGACCAGCCGCAGGTCGTCGTCGCGGTTCATTTCGACCCGCTCGGAGAGCGTCGACCCGACCCCGTCCTTCTTTTTCGACACCATGCCGCCGAGGCCGAGCATCTGCGCCGTGGTCTGGCCGTTGAGCTCGTTGCCCGCCGCGTGGCCCTTTTCGATCCGCATCACCCCCAGCGCCTCGGTGCCGTAGGGCACGACGTCGAATGCCTCGCCGGCTTTCATCAGCCCGCGGATCATGGCGTCGCCGTAGCGCGCCGGCACCGCGATCTCGAAGGCCAGCTCGCCGGAAAACGAGATCCGGAACAGCCGCGCCGGGGTGCCGCCGAAGACGGTGCAGTCCGCGCAGGCCATGAACCCGAAGGCCTCGTTCGACAAATCGAGCCCGTCGACCACCTTCGACAACAGCGCCCGGCTGTTGGGCCCGGCGACGGCAAACTGCGCCCAGCCATCGGTGGTCGAGATCAGGTGCACGTCGAGGTCGGGCCAGAGGCACTGGCGCGCAAACTCCATGTTGCGAAACACCGTGACGGCATTGGCCGTGGTCGTGGTCATGACGAAGTGGGTCTCGGAGAGCCGGGCCGTGGTGCCGTCGTCGAAGGCAAAGCCGTCCTCGCGCAGCATCAGCCCGTAGCGGACCTTGCCGACGGGCAGTTTCAGGAACGGGTTGGCATAGATGCGGTTCAGAAACTCCGCGGCGTCACGGCCCTGGATGTCGATCTTGCCGAGCGTCGTCACATCGCAGATCCCGACCGAGCCCCGGGTCATCGCGACCTCGCGGTCGACACTGTCGCGCCAGCCCTTTTCGCCCGGCCGCTTGAACCATTGCGCCCGCAGCCACATGCCGACCTCGACGAAGTCGGCGCCGTTCTCCTCGGCCCAGGCATGGCTCGGTGTCCGTCGGACGGGGCGGAAATCCTTGCCGCGCGCCCGGCCGGCGAAGGCGCCGATGGCGACCGCGGTATAGGGCGGGCGAAAGATCGTGGTGCCGGTCTCGGGGATGGTCTTGCCGGAGGCCTCGGCCATGATCGCCAGCCCGAGCATGTTGGCGGTCTTGCCCTGGTCGGTGGCCATCCCGAGCGTCGTGTAGCGTTTGAGGTGCTCGACCGACCGAAAGCCTTCCTGGTGGGCGAGCTTGACATCCTTGGCGGTGACGTCGTTCTGCAGATCGACCCAGGCCCGGGCCTTGGAGCCGGTCACGTGCCAGAAGGGCGCGGTGTCGAAGGGTTCGTCGCTGGCCGCCGGCGCTGCGCCGGCGTTTGCGGTGAAGCCGAGATCGCGCGCCGCCGCTTCGCCCGCCGCATGGCCTTCGGTGAGCGCGCGGGCAAGGGTCAGCGCCCCGTTGGCGGCGCCGGCGACATTCATGCCCGGCGGCAAGTCGCCGCCCGGGACGAAGCCTGCGATATCCTCGCGCCATGCCGGCCGGCCGCGGTGGTGGCAGGTGAGGTGCACCGTCGGCGACCAGCCCCCGGAAACCGCGAGGCAGTCGGCCTCGACGCTGCGGCCATCGCCGAGGATCACGCTGCGCAGGGCTTTGCGGCCCTTTGTGTCGACGATTGTTTCGCCCTTTCGCGCATCGATGACCGCGGTGACGTCCACGCCCCTGGCTTTCAGATCCTCCGCGGTGCGCAGCCCGTCTTCGTTGTTGGTGAAGACCGCGACCTTGCGACCGGGGGCGACACCGAACCGGTTGGCATAGGTGCGCACCGCCCCCGCCAGCATCACGCCCGGACGGTCGTTGTGGCCGAACGCGATCGACCGTTCGGTCGCGCCCGCCGCCAGCACCGCGCGCCGGGAATAGACCCGCCACAGGACCTGTCGCGGCTTGCCGTCGGCCGATGGCAGGTGATCGGTCCGGCGTTCGAGCGCGCCGTAGATGCCGTGATCGTAGGCGCCGTACACGGTGGTGCGCGGCATGATCCGGACGTTGCCCATCGCGGCGAGCTCGGCGAGCGCGTGGCTCCCCCAGTTCGCGCCGGGCATCTCGGCGACCGCGTAGGTTTCGCCATTGAGCCGTCCCCCGGGGCGGAAGTCCTCATCGGCGAGGATCACGCGGGCGCCGGCACGGCCGGCCGCGAGGGCGGCACAGAGGCCCGCAGGACCGGCGCCGATGACCAGGAGATCGCAATGCAGGAACCCGTGATCGTAGACATCCGGATCGGGGTGCATCGACAACCGACCGAGACCGGCCGAGGCCCGGATCGCGGGTTCATAGAGCTTTTCCCAAAGGACTGCGGGCCACATGAAGGTCTTGTAGTAGAAGCCGGCGCCATAGAAGGGCGCCATCAGGTCGTTGACCGCCATCAGGTCGTATTCGAGGCTGCCGCGGTGGTTCTGGCTGGTCGCCTCGAGCCCGTCGAAAAGCTCCGCGGTCGTCGCCCGTGTGTTGGGCTCCCGATGCGCGCCCTTGCGCAGCTCGACCAGCGCGTTCGGTTCTTCCGACCCGGCGCTGAAGATCCCGCGCGGGCGATGGTACTTGAACGATCTGCCGACCAGCACCTGGCCGTTGGCCAGAAGGGCCGAGGCGAGGGTGTCGCCGCGGTAGCCCTGCAGGCGGCGGCCGTTCCAGGTGAACGAAAGCGGCGCGGCCCGGTCGATCAACCCGCCCGATATCCTGTTGGTCTGGCTCACCGCGACCGCCCCCTCTGGCGCGCCACGTCGCGCGCGAGCTCGACCCTGGAGATCTCGTGCGTCAGGGTGTTGCGGGTCACCACCAGCCAGGAGCGGTCGCCCTGTTCGTGGTACCACAATTCGCGGTGCTCGCCGGCCGGATTGTCGCGCAGATAGGCATAGTCGGTGAAGGCGTCGAGCGCGCCTTCCGCCATGCCGTCGGGGCGGTCGATCAGGGCCGCATCGCCCTTGTAGACGAATTCGGCCGCGTCGCGGGGGCCAAGCAGAGGATGGGTGATGATCATCTCGCGCTCCTCAATGCAGGTTCGGCTGGGCGCCCTGGCCCTTTTCGTCGATCGGCGCACCGCGCGCGAACCGGTCGAGCCGGAAGTGCTGCGCGGTCTCGTGCGGGCGGCCGGTGGCCAGCAGATGGGCATAGCAATAGCCGCTCGCCGGCGTCGCCTTGAAGCCGCCGTAGCACCAGCCGCCGTTGAAATAGAGCCCGTCGACAGGGGTTCGGTCGATGAACGGGGAGCCGTCCATCGACATGTCCATGACGCCGCCCCACATGCGCAACAGCCGGGCCCGGCCGATCATCGGCATGATCGCCATGCCGCCCTCGCAGACATCCTCGACCACCGGCAGGTTGCCGCGCTGGGCGTAGGTGTTGTAGCCGTCGATATCGCCGCCGAAGACGAGCCCGCCCTTGTCCGACTGGCTGACGTAGAAATGCCCGGCGCCGAAGGTGATGACACCGGGGATCACCGGTTTCAGGCCTTCGGTGACGAAGGCCTGCAGCACATGGCTTTCGATCGGCAGACGCATGCCGGCCCGGGCCATCACCCGGCTCGACGATCCGGCGACGCAGACCGCGACCTTGCCGGCCCCGATGCTGCCTTTCGAGGTCTCGACCCCCTTGCAGACGCCGTTCTCGATCCGGAACCCGGTGACCTCGCAATTCTGGATGATGTCGACTCCGCCCATGTCGGCGCCGCGCGCGTAGCCCCAGGCCACCGCGTCATGGCGCACGGTGCCGCCGCGCGGCTGCCAGATCGCGCCGCGGATCGGGAAGCGGGCGTTGTCGAAGTCGAGATAGGGGCATTTCTCGCGGATGCCGGCCTCGTCGAGGATGATGGCATCGGCACCCGAAAGCCGCATCGAGTTTCCGCGTCGCACGAAGGCATCGCGCTGCGGGTCCGAATGGCACAGGTTCAGGATCCCGCGCTGGCTGACCATCGCGTTGTAGTTCAGCTCCTGCTCGAGCCCTTCCCAGAGCTTCATCGACAGCTCGTAGAACGGCTGGTTGCCTTCCAGGAGGTAGTTCGAACGCACGATCGTGGTGTTGCGGCCGACATTGCCGGAGCCCAGCCAGCCCTTTTCGACGACCGCGACGTTGTGCAGGCCGAATTCCCTGGCGAGGTAATAGGCGGTCGCAAGCCCATGCCCGCCGCCGCCGACCACGACGATATCATACGCGGGTTTCGGCTCCGGCTCGCGCCAGGCCGGCGTCCAACCCTTGTTGCCGGTCAGGCCCTGGGTCAGGACCTTGAGCGCAGAGTATCGCATTGCTTTTCCATCGAATTGGTTCAATATTGAGCGTATACGAAAACAAAACGGCCTGAAAATTCAAGAAATGGTCATAAATTTATCAATAAGGGACGAAATTGGATCGAATCCGCCAGAGTACCGGGTCGGTATTCTGCCCATCGCCGGATTCGCCCTGATGTCCTACGCCTGTACCGTCGAGCCGTTGCGGGCGGCGAATCTCCTGTCGCGAAGGCGTCTCTATGACATCGTGCATTTCGGCGACAGCCGGCAGACCGACAGCTCCGGGACCGCATCTGTCGAGCGCAGCCATGCGACCGGCGAGATTGTCGATCTCGATCTGCTGCTCGTGGTCGCGGGGGGCGATCCGTTCAGTTATCGCGACCCGGCGGTGTTCGCCTGGCTCAAGCAGATGGCACGGCGCGGCGTCACCATCGGCGGTGTCTCCGGCGGATCGGTGATCCTGGCCAATGCCGGGCTGATGTCGGGCCGGCGGATGACCACCCATTGGGACCACGCGCCGATGCTGTCGGAGCGGTTCTCCGACATCGTGATCGAGCGCCGGCTCTATGTCATCGATCGCGACCGGGTGACCTGCGGCGGCGGCATCGCGCCGCTCGATCTGATGCACGCCCTGATCGCCGACCAGCACGGCAGCCTGTTTGCCCGGCTGGTGAGCGACTGGTTTCTGCATACCGTTATCCGGGTGGAAACGGCGCCGCAGCGCAGCGAGGTGATCGAGCGGGTCGGCTCGCGCTCGCCGCATGTTCTCGAGGCGGTCTCGGCGATGGAGAACCACATTGCTGATCCGCTCAGCCTGCCCCAGCTCGCCCTGGTCGCCGGTGTCACGCCCCGGCACCTCAACCGGCTGTTTTCCGAAACCCTCGGCCAGAGCGCGATGGACTACTACCGCCGGCTGCGGCTGTCGATCGGCAAGCGGCTGGTGCGGGATTCGTCGATGGGGATCGGTGAGATATCCGCCGCCACCGGCTTTTCCAATGCCGGCCATTTTTCCAATGCCTACATGGCGCAATTCGGCGCCCGCCCCAAGGCCGACCGGCGCGCCCGGCTCGCCGACAGGCCATGAGACCCCAGCCAAGAAGGACAGGACGATGAAGATCCTCGTACTCCAGCACGCCGATGTCGAGCATCCGGGCATCTTGCGACAGTTCATCGCCGAAGACGGGCACAGCCTGGATACCGTGGACCTCGACGCCGGGGACACACTTCCTTCGCTCGATGGCTACGACGCGCTTTGGGTGATGGGGGGGCCGATGGATGTCTGGCAGGAGGACAGCCACCCGTGGTTGAAACCCGAGAAGGCCTTCATCCGCGATGCCGTCGAGGGCAGGGGGCTGCCCTTTCTGGGCCTGTGCCTCGGGCACCAGCTCCTGGCCGAGGCCCTGGGCGGCCGGGTCGGACCCTCGGCGGTGCCGGAGATCGGCGTGCTGCCGGTTCAGCTCACCGAAGCCGGCGCCTCGGGTGTGCTGCTCGACGGCCTGCCCGAGAGGTTTTCCTGCCTGCAATGGCACTCGGCCGAGGTCACGCAGATGCCGCCGGGGGCGCAATGCCTGGCGACCTCGCCAGACTGCGCCGTCCAGGCGATGAAATGGGGCACGCGCGCCTATTCCCTGCAATTCCATCTGGAAGTCGAGGACGATACGGTGGCGAATTGGGCAGAGATCCCGGCCTATCGGACCGCGCTGATCGGCGCGCTCGGGGACGACGCTGTCTCGGTCCTGCAAGCCGATGTCCATGGAAACAAGAGCGATTTCAACGCGATGGCCGAGCGTGTCTATATCAACTGGCTGCAGGCGGCGGCCCATACCTGAGGTTCATTCGCCCAGCAGGTCCGAGACGGCGGCGGCGAAATCGCGATAGACCGCCGTCGGTGGCGGCTGAAACCGGGCCTCGTCGCCGTCGGCATACTTGCCGGTCCTGACCAGATAGGCCCGGCCGATGCCCGCCTTCAGAGCGCCGGCCACGTCCGCTTCGGCATCATCGCCGATCATCACGCAGTCAGCCTTCCGGCACCCCATGCTGCCGACCGCAGCGTCGAAAAACGGTGCCGACGGTTTGCCGAGGACGATCGCCGTTTGCCCGCTCGCATACTCCAGCGCCCGCACGAAGGCCCCGGCATCCATGCTGAGGTCGCCGTCGTGGTCACGGAAACTGCGATTGGCCGCGAGGGCGTAGAACGCAGCCCCCCGGGCGATGTGCCGGAAGGCGGCGTTCAACCGCGCATAGTCGAAAAACCGCCCGGCATCGCCGACGACCACCGCAGCGCCGCCCTCGGTCGGGAGATCGTCGAAGTCTTCGGCAAGGTCGGGGTGGATCAGCAGGTGCGCGACCAGTCCCTCGGCCCGCAACAGCTCGACGGCGGCCTGCGCCGGGGTGAAGACATCGCCGGGCTCTATCTCGAAGCCCGCCGCGGCGAGGTCGCCGAGCAGAACCCGTTTGGGTCGCCGGGTCGTATTGGTAATCAACCGGTACCCGACCGAGGCCGATTGCAGGCGGCGCATCGCCTCGGAAGCGCCGGCAAGCGCATGGCCGCCCTCTGTCAGCACACCGGCAATATCGATCAGGATCGGCATCGGTGAACGGCCCGCGCGGATCAGGTTTCGGCGACGCGGGTCAGCGACAGCCGCGCCGTTTCGAGATGCTCTTTCATCTTGGTGGCCGCGAGTTCCGGCTCGCGGGCCTTGAGCGCGTCCAGGATGTCGCAATGCTGCTGGTTGTAGCGCCGGATGATGGTGTCATCGAGCGTCAGGTGGCGCATCCGGGTCCACTCGTCCAGCGAGCGCACCGCGTTGATCTGTTCGATCAGCCAGATCAGAAGGTTGTTTCGGGTCGCTCTGGCAAGCGACATGTGAAAGGCGGTGTCGGCCTCGGCGAAGACCTGAGGATCGTTGTTCGACGCCTCCATGGTCCCGCAGAGGTCTTCCATCGCCTGGAAATCTTCCCGGCGTCCGTTCATGACGATGAGCCGGCAGATATGCGGCTCGAGCGCAAACCGCGCATCCATCAACTCGAGAGGCGTGGCATCGACGACCGCCGACGGCGCTTCGTTCTTGTTCCTGGCCGGCGCGGTGACGTAGGTGCCGCTGCCGCGTCTGGTTTCCAGGAGCCCCTCCTGCTCGAGTTGGAGCAGCGCATCGCGCAGGGTGTTGCGCGCGACGCCGAATTCCTCGGCAAGCTGTCGCGACGGCGGCAGCCGGTCGAATCGCCTGTAATCGCCGTCTTCGATCGAGCGGCGGACGGATTTGGCAACGTCAGACGCGCTCTTTCTGGTCATGTCGGGCTCCAGTTAATCCAATTATGCGCCAATATCACCCATTTCAGCCTGAAAAGCAAGAAATTGGGTCAAGTGTGTTGATTTTTGATCCAGATCTGGATCAATCTGATGCCGGAGACAACGCGAGGGAGTTGGAATGGCATTTCCGGAACATGTTGACTTCGTGGTCATCGGCTCAGGTATACACGGGCTTTCGACAGCGTGGAAGCTGGCCGAGCGGCTTCGCGAGAAGGGCGAAGAGGTCGAAGGTCGCGTGGTGATCCTCGACAAGAGCGGCATTGCCGCGGGCGCTTCCGGCATTGCCTGCGGGGTCGTGCGCAACAATTATTTCCAGCCGGCCATGCGCCGCCTGATGGCCCATTCGGTCGATATCTGGGAAAGCGACCCGGAGGGGCTTTCCTACCATCCGGTCGGCTACATGCAGATTTCCAGCGAGTCGATGCGCGAAGACGTCGGAACCATCTATGCGCAGCAGCAACAGATCGGCTACGAGAGCGTCTTCATCGAGGGGGCCAATGCCTCGACCTCCTACATGCGCGGCATATTCGCCGACTGGCAGGCCAAGAACATCACCTCGGTCCTGCACGAGAAACGGGGTGGTTTTTCGAACCAGACCAAGACCTTGTACGCGCTGGCAAACAAGGTCGAAGCGCTCGGGGTCCGGATCCTGGCCGGCACGACCGTCAAGGGCTTCATCACCGAGGACGGCTCGCCGGCGATCCGGGCGATCGAGACCGACAAGGGCACGGTGACTTGCGAACGGGTGATCGTCGCCCCCGGGCCCTGGGCACGGGATTTCTGGGACATGCTGAACCTGCCGCGGCAGATCTCGATCCGGCAGCCCGACGGAACCTTTGTCGACGACATCGACATGTGGCGGTTCTGGCAGCTCGAGGAGGGGGTGCTTCAGATCGACCCCAACCTCGGACGCGCCGACGATGGATCGTTGCCGCCGGTCATTCACGTCGACACCGATGCGCCGCTCTACTCGACCGCCGACGGATCGTTGATCACCGAGGAGATGTGGGGCATCTACTACAAGCCCGACTGGCATTTCGGCGGCATCCAGGGCGGGGCGTCGCCCTACAAGGTCGAGACGCCGGTCAACGAGGTGCAGATCGACCCCTACGGGCCGTCGAGCCCGGAGTTCGTGTCGTCGCACAAGTTCGCCCACATGTGGGTCTCGGCCCTGGCCCATTGCCAGGAACGCTACGAAGGGATGATGTCGAAGTATCACCGCGAACCGTCGGGCGGCATCGGCTGTTTCACACCCGACAGCTTTCCGGTCTTCGACCATTTCCACGACAACGCGACCGTCATCGCCGACAGCAACCATGGCTGGAAGATGCTCGGCGTCGGGCACCTGATCGCCGACGAGGTGCTCGGCACGCCCCAGGATCTTCTGGAGCCGTTCCGCTTCGACCGGTTCGCCAAGGGCAACCTGCACCCGGTGTCCCACAGCCCCTATCCATGGAGCTGACAACGACAATTCATGAGCGGGGACGCCCCCAACAACGACAGGGAGAGAGACGTGGCTGAAACAGACCTTGAAAGATTTGTCGAAACGCCAGGGCGCGACGCCAAGATCAAGGAAGTGCGCCAGATGATTGATGCGATGGGGATCGAGTATCTCTATCTGCAGTTCGTATCCGTCACCGGCAAGATCATGGGCAAGGGCATCCCGTCGGACCATTGGGAGAGCGTCGCCAAGAAGGGCTTCCAGCTGGTCTACGGCGCGACAATGAACCTGTTCACCGACCGCGCCGGAAACTACCTCGGCTACGGCCCGGAAGCGGCGGAACTGATCGGCATTCCCGAACCCGAGACCTTCATGCAACTGCCCTGGGCGCCGACCATCGGGCGGTTCTACTGCACGCTGTTCCGCAACCGCGAGGAAAAGGTGAACCCGGGCGGCTACCTGACCGCAGACAGCCGCGGCAACCTGCGCCGGATGCATGAAGATTTTCAGAAAAAGCACGGCCGCTCCCTGCGCATCGGCACCGAGCCGGAGATGATGTGGCTGAAGTTCGACGAGAACGGCAAGCCCCGGGACGGCTATTCCAAACCCTATTGCTATCACATCGACCAGTTCGAGAGCCTGCGCCCGGTATCGATGCAGGTGATCCGCTACGCCCGCAAGATGGGGCTCGACATGATCCAGGGCGACCACGAGGATGCGCCGGGCCAGCTCGAATTGAACTGGATGTTCGACGATGTGCTGCGCAATGCCGACCGGCTGACCACCTACCGCCAGATCTGCGCCCAGGTGGCGCGCGAAAACGGTATTTTCGCCTGCTTCATGACCAAGCCGTTCATGGGCGTGTCGGCCTCGGGCTGCCATCACAACATGAGCCTGTGGCGCGGCGGCGAGGACGCGTTCGTCAAATGCGGCAATGACGAGCACAAGCTGCCCGGCATGCGCGACAACTACATGTACGTCCGCGGCGGCGAAAACACCTTCATGCCGGACGACGACGATCCGCAGATGCCGGGCAAGGAAGGCCTCGAAGCGATCGGCGGCGTGGTGCATCACCTGCAGGCGCTGACCGCGGTGGGCTGTTCCACCGTCAACTCCTATCGCCGGTTGTGGGACACCGGCTTCTGGGCGCCGGTCTTTGCCGACTGGGGCTTCCAGAACCGCACCACCGGCCTCAGGGTCTCGGCGCCCGGCCGCTTCGAATACCGCTCGGTCGACTCGATGGTAAACCCCTATCTGATGGGCAGCACCCTGCTCGCGGCGATGGACGACGGCATCGACAACAAGCTCGACCCGGGCGAGCCGGAAGAGCGCAACATCTACGACGCTATCAAGGCCGGCAAGGACGTCAAGAAACTGCCGATGTCGCTGGGCGACGCGCTCGACCACCTGGCCGGCAGCGAGGTGGTGAAACGCGGTCTGCCGGGCGAGATGTACCGGCTTTACGACGAGTACAAGCGCGACGAGGTCGCCCGCTTCATGTCGACCGTGACCGAGTGGGACAAGGACGCCTACATGGATTGCCTGCCCTAGGCATCCTCCGAAACACCGCGGCGGGTCCAGCAAGGGTCCGCCGTCCGAACCACGCAACCAACAGGAGGCGCAGCTCGCAATGTGCGGAATTGCAGGACTGATCCACAAGGGCAAGAGCTCTAACGTCGGCGGTGAAATGACCGCGATGTTGCAGGCCCTCAAACACCGCGGCCCGGATTCGACCGGCTACGCGGTCTATGGGCAACCCACCGAAGGCGAACACATCATGCGCCTGAAGGTGGCCGAGGCCGAAGACATGGGCCGCGGCCGCGGCATTCACAAGGTGATCGAAGACCGCATCGCGGCGGTCGAGACGATCCTGGTCGAGCACGATGTGAAGATCAGATCGCGCGCGGCGCCGACCGAGTATTCGCTGCGCTACGTGTTGACCGGCGGCGCCGACTTCGCGGAGATCGCGGCGCATATCGAGGAAACCGAGGGCGTGGAAATCCTCTCGCTCGGCAATGCGCTCGAGCTGATCAAGGATCTCGGCGACGCCGCCGACGTGGCGGGTCTCTACGCGCTGAACGATTTCTCCGGCACCCATGGCATCGGCCATACCAGGATGGCGACCGAAAGCGACGTCGATATCCGCTCGGCCCACCCCTATTGGGCGTTCCCCTACAACGACGTCAGCGTGGTCCACAACGGCCAGATCACCAACTACTGGCTCATGCGCCGCGAGATGGAGCGCAAGGGCCACCGGTTCATGTCGAATTGCGACAGCGAGCTGCTGGCGGTCTACACCGCGCACAACCTGGCCAACGGCATGGCGCTCGAGGAAAGCCTGCGCCGGTCGATCAACGAGATCGACGGGGTGTTCACCTACCTGGTGGCGACCAGGGACCAGCTCGGCATGGCCAAGGACACGATGGCCGCCAAGCCTTTGGTGCTCTACGAGAGCGACGACCTGATCGCCATGGCCTCGGAAGAGGTGGCAATCCGGGCGATCCTTCCCGAAGAAATCGACACAACTGACCCTTACGACGAGGAGGTCCGGGTATGGCAGGCGTGAGCGATGCTGAACTCAAGCAGATGACCCAATCCGAGCGTGCGCGCGCGCTCGGCATGATGACCGAGGAACTGACCGGCAAGTCGCTCTATATCGAGTTCGACCCCGAAGCGGCGGATCGGTTCACCTATCCCTGGGCCCCCGAGGTCGATTTCAACAAACGCACCGAAATCGATACCGACGACATGACCACGACCGAGGTCAACACCCGCATCCGCGCGTTGATGGCGGAGGGTTACGGCACCATCGTGCTGAAGAACCCGCGCGGCAAACACAGCCTCGGCGTCGGCATCCTGAGCCGGTTGAACCTGATCATCGAAGGCTCGACGGGCTATTTCGGTGTCGGGTTGATCGACGGGCCGAACGTGCGGATCACCGGCCGCGTCGGCTGGTCCTGCGCCGAAAACATGATGTCGGGAACCGTGGTGATCGAAAAGAACGCGGGCTCGACCTTCGGGGCCGCGATCCGCGGCGGCGATCTGGTCTGCCGGGGCTCGGTCGGGTCGCGCACCGGCATCGACCAGAAGGGCGGAACGATCATCGTCGGTGGCGACACCGGGGCGCTGACCGGCTTCATGATGCAGCGGGGGCGGATGGTGATCTGCGGCAATGCCGGCAAGAACCTCGGCGACTCGATGTACGACGGCACGATCTATGTCGGCGGTGAAATCAAGTCGCTGGGCGTCGATGCGGTGCTTGGCGAGCTGACCGATCTCGACAAGGCCTGGCTGACCCGAAAGCTGACCCAGTACGGTCTGATGCCGCAGAAGGGGATCGACCATTACCAGAAGATCGTCGCCGGCCGGCAGCTGTGGAACTACGACAATCTCGAACCGTCTGAAAAGAAGATCGTTCTCTAAGTCACCGGAAAGGACCTGACCAATGGCTGACGGCGACATGCCCAAGAAAAAACCGCTCGACCGCGATACCAACCGTATCGGTGACAGCTTCATCTTCCCGCCGCGGGTCATGGACGACATCCATGTCAAGGCCGAGCTCGGCCGCTACCGGATGCGCGGGTTTTCCCTGTTCAAGAAGATCCCGCATTGGGACGATCTGACCTTCCTGCCCGGCACGCTGACCCGGTTCGTCATCGAAGGTTACCGCGAGAAATGCGAAACCCGGACCATCATCGGCCCGCGGGCCAAGCGGCCGCTGGATCTCGACATCCCGATCTATATCACCGGCATGAGCTTCGGCGCCTTGTCCTACGAGGCGAAAACGGCCCTGGCCCGCGGCGCCACCATGGCGGGAACCGCCACCTGTTCCGGTGAAGGCGGGATGATCCCGGACGAACGCCGGTTCAGCGACAAGTGGTTCTACCAGTGCATCCAGTCGCGCTACGGCTTCAACCCGAACCACCTGGTGCTCGCCGACGGTGTCGAGTTCTTCATCGGTCAGGGCTGCAAGGTCGGCCTCGGCGGCCACCTGATGGGCCAGAAGGTGACCGACCAGGTCGCCGAGATGCGCTCGCTGCCCGCCGGTATCGACCAGCGCTCGCCCGCCCGGCACCCCGACTGGCTCGGCCCGGACGATCTCGCGCTGAAGATCCAGGAGATCCGCGAAGCCACCGACTGGCAGGTTCCGATCCAGCTCAAGCTCGGCGCGGCGCGGGTCTACGACGACGTGCGCATGGCGGTGAAATGCGATCCGGACTCGATCTACATCGACGGGATGGAAGGCTCGACCGGCGCCGGTCCGCACCTGGCCACCGAAGACACCGGCGTGCCCGGCATCGCGGCGATCCGGCAGGCCCGCAGGGCGATCGACGACCTCGGCAAGCGTGGCGAGATCAGCCTGGTCTACGCCGGCGGCATCCGCAACGGCGCCGACGTGGCCAAGGCGATCGCGCTCGGGGCCGACGCCATCGCCATCGGCCATTCGGCGATGATGGCGTTGAACTGCAACAAGGACATCCCCGAGGCCAACTACGAAGAAGAGGTCGGCCAGCCCCCCGGCCACTGCTACAACTGCCACACCGGCCGCTGCCCGGTCGGCGTGGCCACGCAGGATCCGGAATTGCGCAAGCGTCTTGATCCCGATGCCGCCGCCGAGCGGGTCTACAACTTCCTGCACACGCTCACCATCGAAGCGCAGCTGTTCGCCCGGGCCTGCGGCAAGACCAACGTCCACAGCCTCGAGCCGGAGGACCTGGCCGCGCTCACGATGGAAGCCAGCGCCATGGCCGGCGTTCCGCTTGCCGGCACCAGCCACACGGTTGGCGTCGCAGATTATCATCACCTTTAGGGAGGACCTGGAAAATGGCTGGAACACAGTATCGCGGGTCCGAGATCAAGGACGTCGACCAGTTCCTGAAGGACTCGGACGGGCTCGAGAGCGAACGCGAAAAGGAGATCGGGCAGCATATCGGCTACCGATACGACGTGAACCTGGTGCCGGACTACAACCGGATCACGCCGTTCCTTTCGAAATACATGGAGGTGATGGGCTGGGACGACCTCAACTGGCTCGAAGACATCCACATGGGCTACGAGGAAGGCATGCCGGCGGTGTTCGACCGCAACAACAACGGCTGGATCCGGATCCCGGACACGATCGAGCTGCCCAACAATCAACAGGACCGCGACATGATCGCGCGCGAGCTTTTGTTGAAATTCCAGATGTCGGACCGGCATCCGCTCGCAATGCTCAGAAAAGCCTACATGAAATTCTGAGTGAACATGCCGCGCCCGTTGAAAATCGTCTGCCGTCCGCGCCGCACCATGCCGGATCCCGGCGCGGTGCTGGCGGCGGCGATGCCGCGCGCCGAAGCCACGGCCACGGCGGGCGCGCGAGCCCCGGTCTCGCCGCAGGATTGCGCCGGACCGGGCCGCGAAGGCACGGACCCGGGCGCGCGCCGTCAGGCGGCGCGTCCGGCCGATCCCGGGCCCCGGCCCCGACCGCGCCTGCGAAATCCCCGCAACACCTGAAAGGAACGTCGCATGAGTTCGGTCTCGGCCCTGATGGGAGAAAGCCTTTCGGTCCACCCGCTGCGGGGGAAATTCCTCAAATGGCAGTGCCGCACCCGGCAGATGATGATGCGCGACGGGCAGGGCCGCCCGGATGCCTCGGTCATGCCGGAGCTTTTCCTGCCGGGCCAGGACGCGAGCCTCGGCGCGATCATCACGGTGATGAACAAGCTGCCCGCCTGGTCGGTCACGCCCGAATTCCAGCACATGGCGCGCAAGACCAACGACCCCGCGCAGCGGCGCAGCCAGGCGCTGCAGTTCTTCTCCGCAGCCTATTACCAGAAGCATCACGAGTTTTCCGACGTGTTGACGGCGACCTTTGCCCCCGGCTCCGCAGGCGCGGCGAAGATCCTCGACGCCGGGCAATGCCGCTTGCGGTTCGAGGCCTACAATCAGCGGTTCGAACTCGCCTGCGCGGTGCAGGGCCTGACCGAGATCAACGCGCTCTTCCAGGCGACACTGGCCCACAACCGCCTGTTCAACCCCAACCTCCCGGCGGGCACGATGGTGCTGGGTTTCGAGCCGGATTGGGCGCGCTCCAGCGCCACGCCCTGACGCGCGGATCACAGGGGGGGCGTGGCGTGGTAGCGTTTGCGGGCGGCACTGGCCTGCAACAGCCAACTCTCGACGATCTCCCGCTCGGCAAAGCTCGCTCCGCCCTGCTTTTTCAACAGATAATAGCCGTCCTCGGTGCGCACGCTTTGCCCTCCCAGGGGCTGGACCAGCGCGCCGCTGTCCAACAGGTGGTCGACCAGGTGCGCCCAGCCGAGCGCGACGCCCAATCCGTCGACCGCGGCCTGGATCGACAGCGGATAGGTGTTGAACAGAGAGGATTGCTCGATCACCGGATCCTCAATGCCCGCGCGTTTCAGCCAAGTGCGCCAGTCCATCCATTCGGGATGCGCGCTCGCCACGTCGATCAGGGCGTGGTCCTGAAGCTCCGACAGCTCGCCGATCCGCCCGTTGGTCTTCAGATAGGCCGGCGAGCAGACCGGAAAAACGGTCTCGCCGAACAGAAGCCGCGCGTCATACCCCGGCCAGGTCCCGCTGCCGCGCAGGATCGACAGGTCGATGTTGTCGGCCAGGCATTCCTGGTCGCTGTCGGAGGCGACGAGCATGATCTTGACATGCCGGTTGGCGCTGTTGAACTTGCGAAGACGCGGCATCAGCCACAGCGAGGCGACCGAATTGGTCGCCGCCAGGGTGACTGAATTGCTCTTTTGCCCCGACAGCATGTCGCGCGAGACCTGGCGCAGGTCTTCCAGCACCGGCTGGATGCCGGCAATCAGCCGCCGGCCCTGTGGCGTCAGCCGGATCGACCGGTGGCCGCGCAGGAACAGCGGCACGTCGTAGTGCAGCTCCAGCAACCGCACCTTGCGGGAGATGGCGGTTTCGCTGACGTTCAACTCGCGTGAGGCGCCGGCAAAGCTCTGGCAATTCGCTGCCGCCTCGAAGGCGAGCAGATAGTCGAGAGGTGGCAGGACACCCTTGTTCTCCGGCATTTCGCGATTCCCCGGTTCGGCTCCGCGCCGAAGCTGCGGGGCGACGACCCCGATCGATGCGGATTCCTGCGAGATCTGTGTGCAAGCCCGCTTCGGCAACATACTGATTAGACCACAAGAATTCGGTTTTGGCACGAATAATCACGGGCAATGCCTGCAAAGTCTATGTGCTCGGAAAATGCCGTTTCCTGTCAATATTATGGCACCCGGGGACGTCCGAATCCTCGTCCGAAAAAAACATAACCAACCGACAGGAAACGAAATGAAACTCAAAACCGCATTTGCAGCTTCGGCATTTGCCGCCGTAAGCGCCTCGGCGGGGTTCGCCACCGACAGCAGCGACCCGATCGTCATTCCGATCCACAACTGGTCTTCCCAGATCGTCATGAGCCATGCCGTCGGCCAGATCTTCGAGAGCATGGGCAACAGCGTGGAATTCGTCACCACCGACAGCCAGGCGGTCTACGAATCCGTGCGGTTGGGCGATGTGACGCTCGAGCTCGAAGTCTGGGAAGGCGCCTTCGGCGCTTCGTTCCGCGAAGCGCTGGAAAAGGGCGGCCTGCACGACGCCGGCAGCCACAATGCGGTCACCCGTGAAGACTGGTGGTATCCGCTCTGGACCAAGGAAGCCTGCCCGGGCCTGCCGGACTGGGAGGCGCTGAACGCCTGCGCGGCGGTCTTCGCGACGCCGGAAACCGGCGACAAGGGCCGGTTCCTCGGCGGTCCGGTCGACTGGCTGAAGCATGACCAGGAACGCGTCGATTCGCTGGGCATGGACTTCGTGGTGGTCAACGCCGGGTCGGCGGCCGCACTCTGGGCCGAGGTCGGCAGCGCCGAGACCGACAAGCGCCCGGTTGTGATCTTCAATTGGACCCCGAACTTCGCCGAAGCCGTCTGGCCCGGCGAATTCGTCGAGTTCCCGACCTGGGTGGACGGTTGCGACACGGATCCGGCCGTCGGTCCGAACCCGGATGCGACCTATGATTGCGGAAATCCGGCCAACGGCTACCTGAAGATCGCGGCCTGGGACGGCATGGAGGAAAAATGGCCGGCGGCCTATGCCACGCTGACCAAGATCTCGTTCACCAACCCGCAGATCGCCGAAATGGCCAAGCTGGTCGACATCGACGAGATGGAGCCCGAGGACGCCGCGGCGGCCTGGCTCGAAGCGAACCCGGATGTCTGGCAGCCCTGGACTCAGTAACCGACCGAACACGTGCTAGGCTTTCCCCGTCCGGCCGCAACCGCCGGGCGGGGATTTGACCCCGGGGGACCCATGAGCGGCAACGAAACCATCATTTCCTGCAGAAACGTCTGGAAGCTCTTCGGCGCCCGGCCCAGGCGATACTTCGGGAAGATGCCGGCGGGTCACTCCTTCGAAAACATCCGCAAGGACGGCTATATCGCCGCCGTCCGGGACGTGTCGGTGGAGATCACCAAGGGCGAGATGCTGGTCATCATGGGGCTTTCCGGGTCGGGCAAGTCCACATTGGTGCGCTGCATGTCCCGGTTGATCGACATCACCGGCGGCGAGGTCGTGGTCGAGGGCCAGGACATCATGGCGCTCAAGGAAAAAGACCTCATCGAGCTGCGGCGTTCGAAGATGGGCATGGTGTTTCAGAACTTCGGGCTTCTGCCGCATCGGACCGTGCTCGAAAACGTCGCATTCCCGCTGGAGATGCGCGGCCAGGATCGGCACGACCGACGCGAACGGGCGATGGAGGTGATCACCCTTGTTGGGCTCGACGGCCGGGAAGAGTATTTCCCGCGCGAATTGTCGGGCGGCCAGCAGCAGCGGGTGGGCATCGCAAGGTCGCTCGCGATCGAGCCTGATATCTGGTTCCTCGACGAACCGTTTTCCGCCCTCGACCCGCTGATCCGCCGCGAGATGCAGGACGAGTTCCTGCGCCTGCAGGGGATGCTCGGCAAGACAATCGTCTTCATCACCCACGATTTCGACGAGGCGTTGCGCCTGGCCGACCGCATCGCGATCATGAAGGACGGCGCGATCGAGCAATGCGACACGCCCGACAAGATCGTGCTCAAGCCGGCCACGGAATACGTGGCGAAATTCACCGAAGACATCGACAAGGCACGGGTCGTGCACGCCGGGGTCCTGGCGACGCCGATCAACGGCACGGCGCCCGAAGGCGAGGCGGTGGCGGCGCGCTCGACCATCCGCGCGCTGGCGCGCCAGCTGGTGAACGATCCGCGCAGCCAGCTTCCGGTGACCGATGCCAACGGCAAACTGGTCGGTGTGCTCGACCGGCAGACCGCGCTCGACGTGTTGCTCGGGAGCGAGTGATGGCCGATCTTTCCGCCGCCCGGATGCACGTCAATGCCCCGCACCTGACCCGCCAGAGGGTGGCGCTGGGGCTGCTGGCCCTGGCGGTGCTTCTGGCGCTGGCAAAGCCGGTGCTGCCCGGCGGGCTCGTGCGGGTGCCGGACTGGGCGGTCCTGCCCTACGACCTCTGGTTGCAGGCGGTGTTCGATTTCATCAAGGACGACCTCGGGCTGATCCACCTCACCCGCGCGATCGCGGCGGCGCTCGAATGGCTGCTCGATGCCACGGCCAACCTGCTCTACGGCAAGAACCGCTGGCCCCGGATCGGCCCGATCCCCTGGACATCCATCGCCGCGGTGGCCGCGGTCGTGGGCTTCTGGCTTGGCGGATGGCGGCTGGCGGCTCTGGCCGGCGGCACCCTGGTCTGGACCGCGCTGATCGGTCAGTGGGACCTGGCGATGCAGACCATGTCGGTCATCGTCGTCGCGGCCCCGCTCGCCTTCCTCATGGGACTGGTGCTCGGCATCGTCGCCTGGCGTTCTCCCGGGTTCGACAAGGTGTTGCAGCCGTTCCTGAGCGTGTTGCAGACGCTGCCGTTTTTCACCTACCTCCTGCCGGCGGTGATCTTCTTCAAGGTCGGGCCGACGGCGGGCTGTGTCGCCACGATCGTCTTTGCCATGCCGCCGATGGTCCAGATGACCGCGCTGGGGCTGAGAAAGGTGCCCGAGGCCATCGTCGAGAGCGGGCACATGAGCGGGTCGACCCGGTTTCAGATGCTGTTTCACGTCTACCTGCCGGCCGCGCGCACCGAGATCCTGGTCGGGCTCAACCAGGTCATCATGCTCTGCCTCGCCATGGTGGTCCTGACCGCCTTCATCGGCATGCCCGGGCTTGGGGCCAAGCTGCTGGCGCTGATGAACTCGCTCAAGCTCGGGCGCAGTTTCGAGATCGGGGTGACCATCGTCCTGCTCGCAATCACGCTCGACCGGCTGTCGAAGGCCTGGGTCGTGCAGCAACCCGAGCATCACGAACGCGGCACGCCCTGGTGGCGCCGGCACATCTACCTGCTGGCCGGTTTCGGTGCCTTCGTGCTGTTTCTGCTGGTGGCGCAGGTGGTGCAGGTCGCCGACCACATCACCCGCACCCAGGACCTGTCGGTGGGCGCCGAGATCGACACGGTCATCAAGTGGGTTCTCGATGTCGGCTGGATCAAGGCCACCACCGGCTGGCTGCGCTGGTTCCTGATCACCTGGGTGCTGATCCCGTTCCGCGACGGGCTGTTGTGGCTGCCGGCATCCACCGTGATCCTGTCGGTGGCGGCGCTGGGCTACCTGGTCGGCGGGCGGCGGTCGGCCCTGATCGCGGGGTCGTTCTTCACCGTCATCGCGCTCACCGGCTGGTGGGATCGGTCGATCATCACCCTCTACGCGGTGTCGGGCGCGGTGGTTCTGGCGGCCCTCATCGGCCTGCCGCTGGCGATCGCCGCGGCGCGCGACGAGAAATGGGCGCGGCCGGTCATCCTGATCTGCGACACCGCCCAGACCTTCCCCAGTTTCATCTACCTGATCCCGGCGATCATGCTGTTCGGCGTCAACGACGTCGCGGTGATCTTCTCGATCTTCATCTTCGCCGCGGTTCCGTTGATGCGCTACACGATCGAAGGGCTGCGCGGCGTGCCGCCCGAGCTGATCGAGGCCTCAGACATGTCCGGCGCCACGCGCCAGCAGAAACTGTGGCATGTCCAGTTGCCGGTGGCCCTGCCGGTCATGGCGGTGGGGTTCAACCAGGCGATCCGGTTCGCCTTCTTCATGGTGATCATCGCCGCCTTCATCGGCACCCAGGACCTCGGCCAGGAGTTGCAGAAGACCCTTGCCGGCAACCAGATGGGCAAGAACCTCGTGCTGGGCATGTGCGTCGCGCTGATGGCATTGACGTTCGACCACGTCATCACGCGCTGGGCCTCGGAACGCAAGAAAACCCTCGGGATAGAATGATGCTGGTGCGACCCGTGTTCGAAACCCCCTACGAGCGCAAGGGCATCGTCGCGCCCGGCCTGCCGATCCTGCCGCATGGGGTCGAGCGCTATCCGGTGCCCGGTGGCGGATCGCGCGCCGTGGCTGTGATGCCGGGCGACGAGATCACGGTGCTCGACCGTGAAGGGCTGCAGCCCGCCGAGCTGGTGTTTTTCGACCCCCACGGCCGGTCCGAGGCGGGCATGCTGGGCGCGGCGGCTGCCGGCCCCGCGACGGGTGTGCAAACGGTGCTGGCGGGCGGGTCGCGCTCGGGGGCGAAAGTGCTCAAGGCGCTCGACGCGGCGGGCTTCGATCTCGGCCGGGCCGAGGCGATCCGGGCCTTCGCCGAGGGGTCGCGCCCCGGCGACATGGCCACCTTTCACGCCGCCTGCGAGGGGCTGCTGATCGTTGCGGCACCCGGCGGCCCGATGCGGCCCGACGAGCAGAACCCGCCGACGGAATTGATCCTCTACGTCAAGCGCGCCAGGCCCGGGCCGGGCAAGGCCGAGATTGGCCCGCCCGACCCGCTGGCCGACCCGCTGACCGATTTCAACATCCAGCCCGGCAACGCGACCTCCTACGAGGTCAAGAAGGGGCAGTATATCCAGATCGTCGACGTGAAGGGGCGCGAGTGCTCCGATTTCCAGGCCTTCTCCCTGCGCGCGCTCGACAAGGGGATCGAACGCGAGATCGACCCGACCACCACCCGGGCGTTGATGGGAGCGCTCTATCCGACGCCCGGGATATACTCGAAATACTGGACCGTAGACCAGGAACCGCTGATCGAAATCGTCCGCGATACCTGCGGCCGGCACGACACCTTCGGCCTGGCCTGCACCGCGCGGTATTACGAAGACCTCGGCTATCCCGGCCATGTCAATTGCTCCGACAACATCAACGCCGATCTCGCCCGCTACGGCGTGCGCCCGCGGCGCGGCTGGCCGGCGATCAACTTCTTCTTCAACACCATGCTCGACGACACCAACGCGATCGGCATGGACGACCCCTGGTCGCGCCCCGGCGATTACGTGCTGCTGCGCGCGCTCAGCGATCTGGTGTGCATTTCGACCGGGTGTCCCTGCGACATCGATTCTGCAAACGGCTGGAATCCCACCGACATTCAGGTTCGCACCTACGCGGCGGAAGAAAGCTTCAGCCGGTCCATCGGTTACAGAAAATCAGCGGAGGCCGATGTGTCGGACACCAAGGAAACCGGTTTTCATTCCTGCTTTTCCCGGCACACGCGGGATTTCGTCGAATACAACGGCTATTGGCTGGCCAATTCGATCACCGGCCGGGGCACGATCGAAGAATACTGGGCCTGCCGCGAAAAGGCCGCGGTGATGGACCTCTCACCGTTGCGGAAATACGAGGTGACCGGGCCCGACGCCGAGGAGCTCCTGCAGATCTGCGTGACCCGCAATGTCAAGAAGCTGAGTGTCGGCCAGGTGGTCTACACCGCGATGTGCTACGAACATGGCGGGATGATCGACGACGGCACGATCTACCGGCTTGGCGAGATGAATTTCCGCTGGATCGGCGGCAATGACACCAGCGGGCTGTGGTTGCGTCAGCAGGCCGAGGAGCGCGGGCTCAACGCCTGGGTGCGCGACAGCACCGACCAGCTCCACAACATCGCCGTGCAGGGCCCCCTCAGCCGCGAAATCCTGACCGAAGTCTTCTGGACCCCGCCGATCCAGCCGGCCATCGACGAGCTGGGCTGGTTCCGCCTGACCGTCGCGCGCATCGGCGACGTCTCGGGAACCGCGGTGGTGATCAGTCGCACGGGCTATTCCGGCGAGCTCGGATACGAGATCTTCTGCCACCCAAAAGACGCGGTCGAGGTGTTCGACCGGGTCTGGGAAGCGGGGGCGCCCAAGGGCATGCTGCCGCTTGGCCTCGGTGCGCTCGACATGTTGCGGATCGAGGGCGGGCTGATCTTCGCCGGCAGCGAATTCGACGATCAGACCGACCCGTTCGAGGCCGGTATCGGCTTCACCGTGCCGCTCAAGACCAAGGAAGATCATTTCATCGGCCGCGCAGCGCTGGAAGAGCGCAAGGCACATCCGCATCGAAAGCTCGTCGGGCTCGACATTGAAAGCGGATTGCCCCCGTCGCCGGGGGATGGCGTGCGCCTCGGCAAGGCGCAGATCGGCGAGGTCACCTCGGCGATGCGGTCGCCGATCCTGGGCAAAACGATCGCCTTGGCGCGGGTATCGGCGACCCATGCCGAGCCCGGAACGGATGTCGAGATCGGCCAGCTGGATGGGCAGCAGAAGCGTTTGCGGGCAAAGATCACCCCGTTCCCGCATTTCGACCCGACGAAAGAGCGGGTGAAAGGCAACTATTCCTGACCGCCACCGAAGCCGGGTCTTCGCCACCCGCCTCAAGGCCGGCTCCCACAACGTCGAGGCCCGGATCGGCGACAGGGTCTGCCCCCCGGGCCCTGCCACCGGCAAACCTCCGGCCCCGCGGCGCGCCGGGTGCATGTGCCCCGGCGGCAACCGAGGTCCACGCCTGCGCACAGCGCATCGACCGGGCAGGGCCCGGCTCGTGGTCACGCTTGCCCGGGCGCTGAACGGGATTGGCCTCGAAGGCAGAGGGAGCCGGAGCCGGTCGACAGGCGCGGCACCGACCGGAGAAACCCGCGGTCAGGTCAGGATCTTCACCGGCTCGAAGTGATGCATCGAGTCGAAGCTGCAGAACTCGACGGGGCCAAGGTCGATGACCCCGATTGCGCTCTGGAATTGGCCGAAGACTTCATCGCTGAAAGCCACCAGCTCTCTTGCGGTCTTTTCGGACAGCCAGTCGATCAGATACGCCATGGATATATGGAACACGTAGTCGTCGAAATCGCCGAACCTGATCCCGGTATTGTCGCGCAAGGCGACCCGGGCCTGGCGGAGCGCGCTTTCGTCGGCCTTGTCGGCACCGGCAACGGTCAGGCTGTGCCCGGCGAAGAGACCGTCGACCTTGATCCGGAACGCCTGCGGCAGACGCAGCCCCTCCAGTCGCGAAAGCATCAGCGCGGTGGCGTCGTCGCGTGACAGGGTCTGGGGGATATCGTCGGGCCAGCCGGCACCCGGTTTGGTGTCGGGCGACAGGCCCTGGTACACGGTCATGTGGAAACTTGGCGGCGGCAGGAACGTGAAGAAGCGGTTGAACGGGCTCTTCTTGATCTCTTCCTGAAGCTCCTGGATCGCCCGGTAGGCTTGCGAGCGGCGATCGACGTGGCAGATGAAGGTGTTGCCCGGCCAGATCTGGACGGCGCCGTCCGGGGTGAATTTCCCGCCGCCCTTCGGCAATCCGGTTCCCGACGGGCGGACCGTGCCGAACAGGCGTCCGGTCAGGTACTCGATCGGGTCGGGGCGCTTGGGCGACATGGTCCACTCCATTTTGTCCCAGCTTACACCTGACCGAGTCCGCAGCAAGGGGCGTTTGCGCCTATCGGGTCAGACCGTCAGGGTTTTGAGCGACAGGGCCAGACCATCGCCGATCTGCTGCAACAGGGCGATCGTCGCGGGGCGGCCCGGCGAGGTATCCCTGGCTGCGTCGCCGAGGCTGTCGAGGCTGGCACAGGCATGGCCGTTCCAGACCAGGAACATGCTGCGATGGACATGGCCGAATATGATCTGCCGCACGTTTCCGTGCCGGCGCAGAACGGCCGCCAGTTCGCCTGCATTCGACAGCTTGATCGGGTCGAGCACGGGATCGCCGATGTCGCAGGGCGGGTGGTGCAGGACCAGGCAGACGCCGTCCGCCCCGGCGTCGCCGAGTTGGCGGTCGAGCCAGGCGAGCCGGTCGGCACAGAGCAAACCGGCGTCCGATCCCGGGTCGTGGGTGTCGAGGAACACCAGCCGGAAATCACCGGCCCTGCGCGCCGATTGGATGAAGCCGTTTTCATCGGCGCAGCCCGCAAACACCTCACGCACCGCGCCCCGGTCGTCGTGGTTTCCAAGCATCGGCACCGTCGGGAAGGGGAGGTTTTCCACCCTCTGTCGGAGCCAGCGATAGGCGCCCGGCTCGCCGTGGTTGGTCAGATCGCCGGCGATGACGCAAAGCTCGGCCTGCGGGTGACAGTCGCCGATCCGATCGAGGTAGGCGCCCACACGGGCGGCATGGGCTGCGGCCTCGGCAGAGCGCGCGGGATCGTCGAGGTGAAGATCGGAAATCAGAATGATCTGCATCGGTTCGGCCAGGCCCCCGGAATAAACATGCGCGCCACAGCGGACCACCGCGCCGACAGCCCGCGTCCTGTCATACCCGTCCGCCTTCGATCAGATAGTCGCGGCCGGCGATATGGGCGCGCACGAGCTCTTGTTCGAAGGCGCCCGACGTCGCCCGCAGTCTCTCGACCGTGGCAATCCCGGGCTCGGGTTCCAGCACCGGCAGGACCCGCCCCTGGGCCTGGTGGTCCATCCCGAACAGCTCGAGGACCGTCGGCGCAATGTCGATCAACGACGCCGGCGATTGGTCGATCTCGCCGCGCCGGCCACCCGGTACGGCAAAGCCCAGCACGGTGTTCATCTCGAACGGATTGAGCCCGCCGTGCATGCCGCCGCCGAGCGGAACACCGCCGGTGTAGACGCCGATCCCGGGGATGCCACCCGGTCCCGGTGTCTCGTCGGAGCGCATGACGAAGAGCAGCTCGGCGCTGCGGGCATGGGTCTGGTGCACGACCGATGGCGGCAAGGCGCCCGTCACCAGTGCGGGGTCGGCGAAGACCATGCCGATCTCGTCCCGCCCCATCAACCAGCGGCCCAGATCCGCGATCAGGCCGGGATCGGGCGACATCGGGCGCAGCTCGCCCATGTTCCCGCCGGTCATCAGGATGTCGACATCTACGCCCGGCGCTTCGCCGGCCCGAAACCCGTCCGCGCGCATCAGACCGGCGAGATCGATGAGCGCGCTGGTGGCGATCTGGCCGTGGTCCGACAGGGCGACGATCGCGGTACTCGAAGCATGGGCGCCGCCCGACACCGCCCCGAGGATTTCGGCAAACGCCGTGTCCGCGGCGCGCATCGCCAGCTCGGTTCCTTCCGAATGGATGCCACAGAAGTGGAACGACGTGTCCGGTTCCGGCAGCCAGACCACGGTGACATCGGCCTGGTCCTGCGCCAGCGCCACTTCGGTTGCCACCCGGCCGGTATAGGCCACGATGTCGAGTTTCGGCACCTCGTGGCCGGGCAGCGGTCCGCAGGTCGCGAGGATGTGCGGGACGATCTCCGGGGTCAGCGTGGCGGCTTCCCCGTAGATCGAAAACGTCTGATGCCCGATCTCGTGCACCGCGTGGTTGATCAGCACGCCCGACCCGGCCGAGCCGCAATGGATCGCCAACATGCTGCGACCGGCGGCGGCCAGGCGTTGGCCGAGGCTGTCGGCCGTCACCATCGCGCCGGTGCGCGCCTCGAGGCCGCGCAGATGGTCGAGCCGCCCGGTATCGACCATCGGTCCACGAAGATCGCCGTTGAGATGAAACTGGTTGTTGACGATGCCATGGTGGCCCGGCCATGCCCCGGTCGAGACACTCGTCGTGCACACCCTGGTGAGCGACGGAAACACCGATCGGGCGTTGCGAAACCACAGGTTGTCGTCGAGGAAACCCGCAAGGGTCGGCATCCGGCCGGCGATCATGTCGGGCCGAAGCCCGTCGAAGACGACGATCACCACCTTGTCGACCTGTGCCATCGCCGGACCCTCCTGCCGCAAAAAAGCATTCCGATACGCCCGCGAACCGGCCCCGACGCAGGTCGGTTCGGTCCCGCAGACGTCGCAATCGTCGGCTGTTCCGGCCGGCCTTGGCAAGCCCGGAAATGGGGCAAACGGTCATCGTGCTGTTGCATCGTCGGTCCAAACTGCCGATAGTTCGGGTGCGGAAACCGTCACACGGCCAAACGCGACGGATACCCGCGGGGGGACGGAAACACATGACCGCACTGCGTTCGATCGGCGTGAGCAAGACCTTCGAGGACGGGTTCACGGCACTCGCCGACATCAATCTGTCGGTCGAACCCGGTGAGTTCGTGACGCTTCTCGGGCCCTCCGGCTGCGGCAAGACAACGCTGCTGAAAATCTTCGCCGGTTTCTACGCCCCGACCACCGGGCGGGTCGAACAGAACGGCGTCGATGTCACCGATGCACCGCCCGAAAAACGCGATACCGCGATGTGCTTTCAATCCTACGCACTGTTCCCGCATCTCACGGTGGCCGAAAACATCGAGTTCGGTCCCAAGCAGCAGCGTGTCGATCGCAACGAACGTCGGACACGGGTCGACGATCTGCTGCGCCAGGTCGATCTGGAACTGAACCGCGACAAGCTGCCCAACAAGCTTTCCGGCGGCCAGCAGCAGCGCGTCGCGCTGGCGCGCGCACTGGCGATCCGCCCCTCCGTCGTCCTGTTCGACGAACCGCTGTCCAATCTCGACGCCAAATTGCGCGAGCAGGTCCGGCGCGAGATCCGCGGGCTGCAACGCGAGTTCGGTTTCACCGCGGTCTATGTCACCCACGACCAATCCGAAGCGCTGGCCATGTCGGACCGTGTGGTCGTGATGAGCCGCGGCAAGGTGGAACAGACCGGCGCTCCGGAAGAGGTCTACCAGCGGCCCGAGACGGCCTTTGTCGCAGACTTCATCGGCTCGGCCAATCTCATGCCATTCAAGCGCGTCGGCGATCACACCGTGGAAACCGCGCTTGGCCGATTGACGGTTGCAGACACCCCGAGCGACGACGCGCGCTTTCTCTGCTGGCGCCCCGAAGACGCCGCGTTCGGCACCCCCGAAAGCGAAAACGTCGTCACCGCCCCGGTCAGCGAACTGGCCTATCAGGGCTCCTACACCGATGTGCACATCCGCGTGCCGGACCAACCCGATCAGCGCTTGCACTGGCCCGGCGGGGCGTCGGGCGTGCGCGACCGGATCACCTTCAGTCTGCCGCCCGAGCGCATGCGTTTTGTCCGGGGAGACCTTGAGTGACCTGGCGCCGGGCCCTGTTGATCATCGCGCTGCTCATGCCCGGATTGGGCGTGATCCTGCTGATGATCGGGTCGGTGTTCTACGTCGCGGTGATGCAGTCGTTCGGGTTCTACAACCTCGTCGGCGAAGAGAGCTTTTCGCTCGAACACTGGCAGAAAGTGCTGGCGTCCAAGCAATACGTCCGGGCCTTGAGGTATTCTTCCTACATCGCGATCGTCGCCGCGGTCGGCTCGGTCGCCCTGGCCTATCCGATCGCGATCTGGCTGCGCCGTCCGTTCCGCGGCTCGCTGGTCATCAGCGCGCTGCTGAAAGCGCCGCTGTTCGTGCCGGGGCTGGTGGCCTCGTTTTTGTTCCTCAACGTCATCGCCTACCACGGCATCGTGAACCAGTTCCTGATGTGGATCGGCATCACCGACGGGCCGATCCGGCTTCAGAACGACCGCGGCGCCTGGGGGGTGGTCTTCCTGCAGCTGTGGAAGAACATGCCGTTCGCGCTGTTGCTCCTGACCGGCGCCGTGCAGTCGATCTCGGACGAGGTTCTGGATGCCGCGCGTGATCTGGGGGCCGGCAGCTTCGACCGTTTCCGCAAGGTCATCGCCCCGCTGACCGTGCAGGCGATGCAGGCGGCGTTGATCATCATCTTCATCGGCGCCGCCGGCGATTTCGCGTTCCAGGTCACCGCCGGCCCGACCAACGTCCAGTCGATGTCGCAATACATGGTCTTCCTCAAGGACAGCTTCGGTCGCTGGAACCAGGCTGCCGTCGTCGGTGTCAGCCTGATGGCTCTGGCCCTTTTCGGCTCGCTGATGCTGGCGATAGCCTCGCGGTTCATTCTGCGGAGCGGCGCCAAATGGTGAACCTGGTCGGCAATGCGGTCGAAGCCGCCCCCAAGAAAAAGCCGCAACGCAAGGCCGGTCTGCTCAATCGCGCCCTGATGGTCCTGCTGCTCACCATCGTCGCGATCTGGCTGGTCGTGCCCTTCACCATGGCGGTGCTCTGGTCGCTGGTCGATCCGGAAACCGGCTGGGAGTTCCCCGATCTGCTCCCGCCGAGCCTGACCGTCATGCGCTGGGCCGAGGTCTGGACCACGACCGCCCTGCCGCAGGCGATTGCCAATTCCTACATGCTGGCGCCGACCGTGGCGGTCATCACGCTGCTCCTGGCGTCTCCCACCGCCTATTGTTTTGCCCGGTTCGATTTTCCCGGCAAGGGCCTGGCCCAGGTGGCGACCCTCCTGCCGCTCGTGGTCCCGGGCTTCGTGCTGGCGATCTTCTTTTCCTCGCTGATCTTCGCGATCGGGATCTACTCGCGCTTCCTGTCAATTCTGATGGCGCATTGCGTGTTGTTCCTGCCCTACGCGATCCGGATCATGACGGTCTCTTTCGGCCAGGTGCGGCAGGATCTGATCGACGCCGCCCGCGATCTCGGCGCGCCGCCCCTCGCCGTCTTCCGCGCCGCCTACATGCCGGCGCTTCTGCCTGGCATTCTGGCCTCGCTCATCATCGTTTTCATCCAGTCGATCGAAGAGTTTGCCATCGCCTTCATCGTCGGCGCACCGAATTTCACCACCATCCCTTCGATCCTGTATTCCTATCTCGGCTACAACTTCATCCGCCCGAACGCGGCGGTGGTATCGCTGATCCTCGTTGTTCCCAATGTCCTTCTGATGTTCGGGCTTGAGCGGCTTCTGAAATCCGCAAATCCCGCCCAATCCGGGGGCAAGGGCTGAATTCGCCACGACCAACCAACAAGAGGGAGACCAAGATGCTACGTACATTGATCGCTGCGGCTGCCACTGCGGCCTTTGCCACGGGCGCCTTCGCCCAGGGCGGCGCCGATCTTCTCGGCAAGAGCTGGGACGAGATCGTCGCGCAAGCCAAGGAAGAGGGCGAGGTCAGCTGGTTCGTGTGGTATTTCCAGCCGCGCTACCGCGAGATCGCCAAGGCGTTCACCGAGGAATACGGCATCGAGGTCGTCATTCCGGAGGGCACCCACGAAGGCAATATCGAAAAGTTCCTGGCCGAAAGAAACCGTGAGGCCGGCGACATCGACGTGCTCGCGATGGGCTCGGACCGGATCGATCTGTTCGACCCGACCGAAATGGCGCTCGGCCCGCTTGCCGACGTCCTGCCCGAAGGCCCCAACATGCGCACCGAAGTGGGCGGGCATGACGGGATGGGATATGCCTTCGGCTATTGGGGCAACCAGACCGGTATCGCCTATGATCCCGAGCGGATCGACGAGGCGGACCTGCCGCAGACCGTCGCCGACTTCGAGGCCTATTTCGCCGCCAATCCCGGGCTGTTCGGCTTCAACTACGAAAACGGCGGCTCGGGCCCGGCCTTCTTCCAGAACATCACCCGCAACATCATCGGCGCCGAGATGGAAGACTGGTTGAGCGGCGAGGTGACCGAAGAGCGCATGGCCGGGCTTCAGCCGGCCTGGGACTGGTTCCTCGAAAACAGTGACGGCTACGTCATCACCGCGTCCAACACCGACAGCCTGCAACGGATCTCGGGCCGCGAGTTCGTGATGGTCGCGGCGTGGGAAGACCACCTCTACGGGTTGCAGGTGAAAGGCGAGGTCGACGACCGGATCAAGTTCTACATTCCGGAGTTCGGCATGAACGGCGGCGGCAACTTCAACATCATCCCCGCCAACGCCCCGCATCCGGCCGCAGCCCTGGTGTTCCTGAACTGGGTCAGCGGTGCCGAGACCCAGACCGCGTTCAACCAGATCTTCGGCGCCGCGCCGATGCATCCCGACGCCGATGACAGCAAGTCTCTGGTGCCCAACGAGATGCGCAAGTACTCGGTGATCGTGCCCGGCAACCCGTTCAATACCGAGGTCCGTCAGGCCTTCGTCGAAAACGTGGTGCTCGAGCGCTGACAACGATCGGCGCCCCCCTGGCCTGGCTTCGGGGGCGCCGCCAACCAACCGCGCCGACTGGGCCCCCACCGCTCCGACCTTGCGCGTCGTCAGCGCGCCTTGCCCATCGCGCGGAAGACCAGCGCCGCCGCGGCCCAGGCCTGCGGCGAACAGGTCTCCGCATAGGGGATCGGCGGAAGTCCGGCCCGCCGGTCATATCCGCCGAACAACTCGGGCAGGCGCAGATCCGCAAACGCCTCCGCCGCCTCCCCCAGACCGCGCCAGATCCTGTCGCTCATGTCCGTCAGCCCGTAGCGCGCCGCACCGGCGGCGATGAGCCCGTTGTCATGCGGCCAGACCGATCCGTTGTGGTAGGACAGCGGCTGATAGCGCCGCGCACCCGTCGACAGGCACCGCAGGCCCCACCCGGTCCACATGTCCCGTTGCATCAGCCGGGCGGCGACCGCGGCCGCCCGCGGCGCGCTCAGCACACCCGCCCACAGAAGATGACCGGGGTTGGATGAAACGATGTCGCATTGCCGCCCCGCTTCATCGACAGCGATGGCATGAATGCCGAGAGCGTCGTTCCAGAAGCGCGCGTCGATCCGGTCACGCAGGTCCGATGCTTCGCGGCGGAGCGTGGCGATGTGCTGGAGATCGCCGCCGAGCACCGCCTCCAGATCGGCCGCCGCATCGAGCGCCGCGGCGAGGTAGCCCTGCACCTCGATCACCGCAAGCCGGCCGAGCGCGAGGGTTCCGTCGGAATAGGACATGCTGTCCTTGCTGTCTTTCCAGGAATTGTTGGCGAGACCCCGGCCCTGCGGCCCCGAGGCGTAGCGCAGCAACCCGTCGCTGCCGCGCGCGCGCCGACACCAGCCGATCGCGCCCCGCCAGGCGTCGGCCAGGTCGACGACCAGCGTTTCCCGTCCGGTCGCCTGCCAATGATCGCGCATCAACAGCACGTAGAGCGCACTAGCATCGGCGGTGCCGTAGTAGCGCCCGAACGGCAGGTCGCCGGTGCGGGTCAACTCGGTGTCGCGAAGCTCGTGCGCGATCTTGCCGGGCGCCTCCAGCGTTGCCGGGTTGTCTTCCCGGCCCTGATGCGCGGCCAGGACCCTGAGCGTGTTTTCGGCGATGCCGGGGGCGGCCGACAGAAGGAACCATGACGTGATCAGGCTGTCGCGACCGAAGACATTCACGTAGTACGGCACGCCGGTGAGAACGACCGGACCACAGGGCGACGTCGCCATCAGCATGTCGATATCGTCGAAAGCACGCTGCTCGGCGCGCGACGACGCCCGGTGCGTCTCGCGTGCGGGTCTGGTCCAGGGCGCGGCCGGCGCTTCGGTCTGGGCCGGGTGGCGCGACGTCGTGAACACCCCGCGCACGCGCAGGCTGCGGGTCTCTCCCGGCTTCAGCCGGATCGGGTCTCCGGGCACGAAACCCTCGAACGAGAGCGAGGTCTCGCAGATCACCCCGTCCTGCGAGAGATAACGCAAATGGGGTCCGTCGCGCTGCACATCGTTGCGACCGATGGTTTCGCGGCCGCGCCCGCGTGCTTCGAAGATGTCGCGGAAATCGGCGTCGAAGCTGAGCGCGGGCGCGATCTGCCTGTCGATGTCGCTTTCGTTGGCGATCAGCAGGTCATCTTCGAAGCCACCCGGCAACAGCCGGAAGCTTCGTGCGACCGAAAGCCGTTGGGCGCGATCCTCGAACGCCCCCCAGTGGCGGAAGGTCCAATCCGCCCCATCCGCTTCCGCCAGCAGCGTCAAGGCGCCGAAAGCCCATCGGTATTCGCTGAGGTGCCGCGTGTCGTGCAGATAGACGCCGGCGGCGCCCCCGGGCGAGACGTCGGAATTCCCGTCAAGGACGGCGTAGCAATGGTTCGACTTGAGCGGGCGCGGTTGCGGCATCACCGGTCTCCTTGGATCGCCTTTCTCATGTTGGTCTATCAAAGGAAACCAGCGGCAGAGATCACAATCTGCGCTTTTGGCTCCCGGGCGCAATGGCGCGGATCTGCATCGAGCCGTTCTCCCCCACGCACCGAGCCCGAGACCGGGCCGCCGGCGACGACCCACCGCGCCGGTGCCGCCGCCGCTGAAGGCTCACCAGTCGGGAAACGCCCTTCTGAACCGGCCGGGGATCCGGTCGGTCAGCGCCCTGGCCACGGCCTCGCGGACCCGCTGCGCCACACCGAGGCGGGCCCGGTGCCCGTCCTGCGGGCGATAGCCCAGCACCCGTTTGGTCGGCTCGATGTCCCAACGCATGCCCGGGTTGTCGGACATCAGATTGAAGATCGCGAAATCGATCTCGTCGACATCGATCGCGGCCCGCATGCCGCTCAGAAAGTCGCGGTCGCTCAGCCACATTTCCTGGCCCCAACGGCCCATCGCCATGTGCGGACCGGGCTGGTTGTCATGGGTCCACTGGGTCCAGCCGATGCGCATGCAGATCACCGACAAACCGTGCCGGTCCGAGAAATGGGCGCCGGTACGTTCGCAGAACAGTTTCGACATTCCGTAGGCGTTCACCGGATCGGGCGCCAGATCGGTCGTCAGCCGTTCCGTGCCGAACCGCCGGCCGCCCTGCAGCCAGTTCGAGCTGGCCAGTACCACCCGTTTCACGCCTTGCGCCACGGCGTGATGATAAAGCCGCAGCGTCGCGTCCATGTTGTTGCGAATGGCCGAGTCCCAGCTCGCCCCCGGCTCGCGGTCGCCGGCCAGGTGCACGACGACGTCGACGCCCGACAGATGGTCGATCCAGGGCCCGTCCTCGGCGAAATCGGCGATGTGAATGGCGGGGTCGTCGGACGGTCGCAGATCCAGTCCGAGCACCTCGTAGCCGCCAGCCTGTGCGAGGTACCCAAAGAGCTTGCCGCCGAGATGCCCGCTGGCTCCGGTAACGAGGACACGTCTCATGAGGCCAATCCTTTCGCTGCGGTCAGCGTTTCGAAGATCTCGGCGGGCGTCCGGCCGCGCGCCTCGAGCAAGACACGGAAGATCACTTCGAAATCCATGGCCCGCCCGGGTGCGAGCGTTTCGCAGGGGCTGTGCCACTCGATCTCGCCGTAGTCATGGTGGCCGGAGTTGTAGAATTCGAGGGCGTGCCGGTGGGCATAGTCCGCGGCCGGTCCGGGCGGGGCGGTTTCAGCGACCAGCCAGACCGCGCGATCGTCCCGCGCGATCCGCGCCGCCGACAGGCCGGAGCTCGGATGGGCGGCGAGTTTGAACTCGCGCATCCCGTCGCAGGCGATGCACCCGATCGTGCCCGATCCCATGTCGGCATCCGCCGGATCGCCGAAAACGCGGCTTGCCCGCTGGCCGGGTGCGGATCGGTAGTAGTAGCGCGCTGGCCGCCGGGTCATGGCGACCGACCAGATGCCGGCCCGTATCGGCTGCGAGCCCCGGTTGGAAAGGTGGTGCCGGACCGACCAGCTGTCCGGCCCGCGCAGGGTCACGGTCCGTTCGATCTGCAGGTGGGAGACGGGACAGACGGCACTTCGCATCGTCGCCGCCCGCGTGCCGGTCCGGGTGAAAACGTATGGTCCGGAATCGAGCACCGGATGCGGGCCGCCGTCCGGCCAGGCGCTGTCGGGTGCAACCCAGGTCTTCTCGCCGCCCCACAGCGGGAATCCGAGATGCGGGGTCCGCGACGGCAGGTCTCCCAATGCGCTCAGGTCGGGCACGAGGCCTGCAAGGTCGGGGTTCTGGAACAACAGCGACGTGCCGTGGAACACGATGTCCATCACCCGCCCGCCGATCCCGGGCACGAGCGCCAGCTCAAGGTCTCCCCAGGCGAGCTTTTCGCGGCTCCATCCGCGTTCATTGTCCATGGACGCCCTCCTCTGCGCTCGGGGTGCGCCGGATGCCCCCCGCTTCGAACCGGCCCGGGCCGTCGCATCGGTGCCGGTGCCGGGCGGGCGGTCGACCGGCGGCTCCGACACGCGCACCCGCATCCGGCGCGGCCCGGGATCGGACAGGCAGCCGGTGCCTCAGGTCCCGGCAAGCGCCCGATCATAGCTTTCGACGATCGCGCGCGCCTTTTCGGCAACCGCGCCCGGGCTGTCGCCGGGCCGGTAGATCGCGGTGCCGATCCCGAAACCGGCGACGCCGGCGGCAATCCAGTCGCTGAAGGTTTCGGGCGAGGCGCCGCCGACGGCATAGGCTTTCGTCGCCGGCGGCAGCACCGCACGCAGGGCGCGCCAACCGGCAAGCCCCAGCACCGACGCCGGAAAGAGTTTGAGCCCATCGGCCCCGTGCCTCAGGGCGCAGAACGCCTCGCTCGGGGTCAGGATGCCGGGATAGGAAACCATCCCCGCGGCCTTGGTGGCATCGATGACAAGCCGATTGCAGTCGGGCGACACGATCATCTTCCCGCCCGCAGCGGCAACCTCCGCGACGGCCTCCACGGTCAGCACCGTACCGGCACCGATCAAAGCCCGATCGCCGAGAGACCGGGCCAGCGCCGCGATGCTGTCGAACGGGTCGGGCGAATTGAGCGGGACCTCGATGCGGGTGATCCCGGCCTCCAGGATCGCCGATGCAATGGCGACCACCTCGGCCGGCTTCACGCCGCGCAGAATGGCAATCAATTCGCGGTCATTCATTCCATCGTCCCTTTGCTGCGCTTTGGGCAGGGGCAGGGGGGCCTGCCCGTGGTGCCGCCCGGCGGACCCGAGATGGGCGCGCCGGGCGGCGGTCATATCCGCGGCAACCTCAAACGTGCCGGAACTGGGCGACGTTCTCGGCGGTGATCTTCATCACGCCGGTGACCACCTGCTCGGGCAGCGGGTTGATCCCCGCGGCTTGCCAATCCGGCAGCACCTTCATGGCCTCGGTGTTCAACCAGTGCAGCAGGTGAACCGCCAGATACGCCTCGGCAAAGCTCTTCTGGGCGATGGCGCCGACGAGGGTCCCGTCTTCGATATAGGGCAGCATGTCGTCGTTGCGGTCCATGCCGACGATCTTGATCTCGCCCGCCCGGCCCGCTTCGGTCACGGCGATCGCCGCGCCCTTGCCGCTGTCGCCGTCGGTGCCGCCGATCCCGACGATATCGGGGTTGGCGAGGATCGCCTGGGCATAGGCGGTTGGCGCGTAGGAGGGATCGGCCTTGTCGTTGATGACATCGACGACTTCGATATCGGGTGCATGTTCGGCGAAATAGGCCTTGTAGCCTTCGACCCGCTCCAGAACCGACGGCGCCGGGAACGTGCCGAGCAGCACCTTGCCCTTGCCGCCCACGGCCTCGGCGAGCATCTTTCCGCCCTCCTTGCCGGCTTCGAAGTTGGAGATGCCGAGATGGACCATGCGGCCGCTGTTCGGAGCGTCGCCGATGATCATGGCCACCGGAATCCCGGCCTCGCGGGCGCGTTGGATACCCGGCTCCAGCGCCCCGACGTCGCCCGGAAAGATCAGGATCCCGGCCGGGCGGCGTGCGATCAGCTCGTCGAGCTGGCGCGCCTGGGCTGCGGTGTCGAAGTCGAGCGGACCGGTGAAGGTGGTCTTGACCCCCAGCGCTTCCGATGCCGCCTCCAGCCCGTCGCGGTGATCGCGCCAGAACGGCACCTGCGTCACGATCGACAGGAACACGTACTCGGAACCGGCGCCCTGCGCGAGGGCTTCGCTCGAAATGCCGGGCAGCAAGGATCCGGCGATCCCGGTTGCACCGGCCAGCATGGCCTGCCTGCGGTTCAGTTTCAGGTCGATAGTCATGGTTTCCTCCTCTGGTTATGGATGCGATGTCAGCCGGTGCGCCGGCGCATCAGCATGTCGAGCGCGACGGCGATCACCAGGACCAGGCCGATGATGATCATCTGCCAGTAGACCGACACCGCGAGCATGGTCATTGCGTTGTTGATGAGCGCCACGAAGACGACCCCGAGAAAGGCCCCGAGGATCGTGCCTTCGCCGCCCTTTAGGCTGGCCCCGCCGATCACCGCCGCGGCCAGCACCTGCAGTTCGAGCCCGTTGCCGGCCGTCGGTGTGCCGCTCATCAGGCGCGAGGCCAGCAACACCCCGGCAAGCGCGGCGAGAAAGCCGCTGAGCGCATAGGCGATGATGCGCACCCGGTGGACCGCGATCCCCGAGAGCGCCGCGGCGCGCTCGTTCGCGCCGATGAAATAGACCTGCCGGAAGAAGGCGGTATGGCGCACGGCGAGGTCGAAGACGATGACCATGGCGATGGTCACCCAGAACAGGATCGGCAGACCGGCGACCGAGGCCCGGCCCGCGCTGCCGAATTCCGCCGGCAGGCTCGAGACCGAAAACCCTTCGGTCAACACCAGCGCGATGCCGCGCGCGATCGACATCGTTCCGAGCGTTGCCACCAGGGGGTTGATCCCGATCCCGGTCACCATGCCGCCGTTGAACAGACCGGCGCAGACCCCCGCGAGCAGGGCTGCCGCCACCGCCATCGGGATCGACCAGCCGGCAAGCAGCAGGAGTGCGACGACCGTGCTCGACAGCGCCATGACCGAGCCGACCGAGAGGTCGAAGCCGCCGGAGGCGAGCAGGATCGCCATGCCGATCACGATGATCGCGTTGGGGGTCATGCCGATGGTGACGGCACGGAAGTTGGCGACCGACAGGAAGTGCGGCGAGGCGAAGGCCATCGCGACGACGATGAGCGCGATCAGCACCAGGAGGGTCAGCTCGCGGGTGCGCGCGATCCATGCGAGCAGGTCGGTTCGATTGGTCGCGGAGAGAACAGCGGCGGTCATGGGGTCGTCCCTTCGTGAGCGGGGTTCGGGTGTGGTTGCGCGCCGGAGGCGACCGACAGCAGGTCGTCGACATTGAATGCGGCCGGGTCGCTTTCGCCCACGATCCGGCCATCGCGCACCACCAGGATCCGGTCGCACAGCCCGAGCAGCTCGGGGAAATCCGAAGAGGCGACCACGATCGCCATGCCCTCGGCGGCACAACGCTCCAGCTCTTCGTGGATCTTGCGCTTGGCGCCGATATCGACCCCCTTGGTCGGCTCGTTCAGCACCAGGAGCTTCGGCGATGTCGCCAGCCATTTCGCCAAGAGCACCTTCTGCTGGTTGCCGCCCGACAACGCGCCCGTCGCCTGGTCGGGTCCGGATGTCTTGATGTCGAGCTGGTCGATCGCGGCCCGGGTGACCTGCCGCGCCGCCTTTCGCTGAAACACGCCATGGCGCCGGAAACGGTGAAGGCTCGGCGCGGCCAGGTTTTCGAAGTTGCTCCGCCCGAGGAACAGCCCCTCGGTCTTGCGGTCTTCCGGCACGAAGGCCACGCCCGCGGCGATGGCCTGGCGCAGAGACCGCGGCGCGAAGGCCGCGTTGTCCAGCGTCATCGTCCCGCCCGCGACCGGAACCAGCCCGGCCACGGCCCGCGCGATCACCTTCGCCCGCGAGCCGAGCAGCCCGGCCAGTCCGACGATCTCGCCGGCACCGATTTCGAACGACACGTCGTCAAAAGCGCCCGGGCTGCCGATGCGTTCAGCCTTGAACATCGGTGCGGCGCCGCGGCGGGCGGTCTCGTCCTTTCTCGCGCCGAAGAGGTGTCCGACCATCTGCGACACGACATGCCGTTCGCTGGTGTCGGCCGTGGTGTGGGTCTCGATCCGCCGACCGTCGCGCAGCACGGTGATCCGGTCCGAGATCCGAAAGACCTCCGACAGGTGGTGGCTGACGTAGATGATCCCGATGCCGCGGGCCTTGAGCTTGCCGATGATCGCGAAAAGCGCGTCGACCTCGTCGGGGGCGAGCGCCGAGGTGGGCTCGTCCAGCAGGAGGATGCGCGGGTCGAGCGAGAGGGCCTTGGCGATCTCGACGATCTGGCGGGCACTGGCCGGCAGGCTGTCGACGGTCTTTCGAACATCGATGACCAGCTCGAATTCGTCCAGCAGCGCCCTGGCATCGGCGCGCAGGCGCCGCCAGTCGACCACGCCCATCCGCTGGCGCGGGTGGCCTGCGAAAATGTTCTCGGCCACCGTCAGCCCGCCGGCAAGGCTGAGTTCCTGGAAAACGCAGGCGACACCCGCGGCCTGGGCATCCGATGTCGAGCGAAACGCCTGCGAGCGCCCGTCGATCTCGACACTGCCGCTGTCGGGCGCAATGACCCCGTACATGAGCCCCAGCGCGGTGGATTTGCCGGCCCCGTTTTCGCCGACAAGCGCGTGCACCTCGCCCGGGCGCAGCTGGAAATCCATCTCCTTGAGCGCCTGTGTCGGCCCGAAGGATTTGCTGACCGACTTCAGTTCGAGACGCACCGCTCCGTCAGGCATCGATCAGGCCCGCCATGCTGGCGATGGCAAAATGCCCGCGCGCCGCCAGGTCCGGGGCTGTTGGCCGGGCGTCGATCCCGGCAATCCTCAGCGCCGTGCTGTACCGCGATGCCAGCTCGCTTCGGCCGACAATCGCGACCTTGCCCGGATCGCCGGCCCGGGTTGCCGCGCCGATCTCGGTGCCGATCAGCAGGCCGGAGAGGAAATCCGCGGTCTCGCGCTCCGAGATCACCCCCATCAGCGGCAGGGTGCGGGCGTGAAACAGCCGGTGCAGCAGGGCCGCCGGGTCGGCGTGGCCGGCCTGCACGCCGCGCTCGAAGGCCTCGGGGGCAGGGTCGGTCCCGCGCATGAGCTTCGCCAGGATCGTCGCGTCCTTCAGCGCCGCGAAAACCTCGCCGGTCATGAAGGTCTCGAATGTCGCGATCCGCCCGGCCTCGATCCGCACCCATTTCGAATGCGTCCCCGGCATGACGATCAATCCGGCATCGAACCCCTGGCCCAGCAGCCCCGCGATCTCGGTTTCCTCGCCCCGCATCACGTCAGGCGCGCCGGTCGCGTCGAGCGCCGTTGCCCCGGTGATGAAGTGGAGATCCGGGCCGCCGGACAGCGGGCGCCGCGTGAGCTTTGCCGCCAGTTCCGCCGGCCCGGCAGGGAGGTCCACATAAGGTGTTTCGACCCAGCCGTTGCGGCTGGTGATCATGCCCGAGACGATCACCGGCACAGCGGCGCGGTCGAGCCAGGGTCCGATGATCCGCCGCAGAAACCCTTCGAAGTCGTCGCCGTCGACATGAAGGATCCCGCGCGGCTCCTCGAGGCGACCGAGGATCTCTGCGCCGCCACCGAGCAGGTAGGCCCGGAACGACGTCGTTCCCCAATCGACCCCGATCAGCCGCGGGTCAGATCCGTCCGAACTCATTGAGAAGATCCTCCACGGTCTTGCCCTTGGCGACCCATTCGCGGGTCTTTTCCTCGCGCTCGGCCTGTTCGGCGGCGGCCGTGACCACCTCTTCGGCGTGCTCGAGCGGGATCACGACCACCCCCATGAGGTCGGCGACGATGAAGTCGCCCGGGTTGACCACCACGCCGCCGCACTGGATCGGCACGTTGATCGACAGCTCTTCCTTGCGGCCCGAAAACATCGTGTGGGTGCCGCGGGGGGTGATCGCACGGGTCCAGATCGGCCAGCCGATCTGTTCCAGCTCGTCGGTGTCGCGCCCGGCGCCATCGACAACCATCGCGCGGATGCCGACGTTCTTGGCCAGCCCCCCCATCAGCCCGCCGCAGACCGAGGTGTTGGGGTCGCCACCGGCATCGACGACGATCACGTCACCGGCCTGGCCCATTTCCAGCGCCTTGAGCGGGTCGACCAGGTCGCCCTTCGACAGTTGCACGGTCAGCGCCTGGCCGCAGGTCTTGGCCTTGAACGGCGGCTTGATGGCGGCATCCATGACCCCGGTTCGATATTGCGAGTCGGCGAACACCGCACTGGCCGACAAACAGCCGATGACGGCGTCGAATTTCGCCAGAAGATCCGGCCTGCGGTCGAATTCGTTGAAGACTTTCAGCATGTTCGTGTCCTTGGTGTCTGGTCGGGGAAGGTGTCTGGTCAGGAAAGGATCTCGGGATTGAGCAGGTTTTTCGGCCGTTCGCCGCGCAGCGCCCGCGCCACTTCCGATGCGGCGGTCTCGCGCGCCTGCGCGATGCTTTCTTCCGAGTAATAGGCCACGTGCGGGGTCACGATGACGTTGGGCAGGGTGAAGATCGGGTTGTCCGCCGGATCCCAGTTGGCCCGCTTTGCCGGTTCTTCCTCCGGGTCGTCGAGCCCGGCGCCGGCAAGCGTGCCCTCGGTGAGCGCCCGGTAGAGCGCCTTGTTGTCCACCGTGGGCCCGCGCCCGGTGTTGACCAGGATCGCCCCCGGCTGCATCGCGGCAAACTCGGCATCCGAGAGGAAATGCCGGGTTTCAGGCGTCATCGGGGCCTGCATCAGGATGTAGTTCGACTGCGAAACGAGCGTGTCCTTGTCGACAAGCTCGGCGCCATGTTGGCGCGCCACCGCCGGGTCGAGGTAGGGATCGTAGGCGATGATCCGGACCCCGAAGGGTCGGGCCCGCTCGGCGATCGCCTGGCCGATCTTGCCGAGCGACACGATGCCGAGGGTACGGCCGCGCAGCCGGTAGACCGGCCGCGCCGCCTGCCATTTCCAAACGCCCGCGTGGGTCGAGGCATTGAAGTCGGCGATCCGGCGCGCCAGCGTCAGCCAAAGGGTCATGGCGTGGTCGGCCACCTCGTCGGTGCAGTAATCCTGCACGTTGGTCACCATGATCTTGCGGTCCGTCGCGGCCTTGACGTCGACGATATCGACGCCGACGCCGTAGCGGGCGATCACCTTGCATTGCGTCATGCGCGCGATGGTGGCGGCGCCGACGCGCGCATACTGGTTCATCATCGCGAAGCAGTCTTCGGCGTGTTCGAACAGGTCTTCCTCGCACTTGGCCTGTAGCGCGACGACCCGTCCGCCGGCCGCCTCGATGATCGTCTTTTCGATATCGTTGTCACCGTAGTCGAAGTCGGTGATGACGACCTTGGGTCTGTCGGACATGACGTTCTCCTGTCCTCCTGCGGTCAATCCTGGTAGGCGCCGGCGGAGTAGGTGAGTTCGTAGGAATGGCTGTAGAGCTCGACGATGTTGCCGAACGGGTCTTCGCAATAGACCATCCGGTAGGGCTTCTCGCCCGGGTAGTACTTGCGCACCTGCTGCATCCGCTGCCGGCCGCCGAGGCTTTCGATGATCTTCACCCGCGCTTCGAGGTCTTCGTCCTGAAGGCAGAAATGGAACAGACCCGGCCGCCAGTATTCGAACGGCCGCACCTCCGCTTCGGTTTTCGGAAACTCGAACAGCTCGATCCCGGTGCCGTCGCCGGTCGACAGATGGGCGATCCGGAACGAGCCCCAGCCGGGGCCGAACACATCGTCGCACATCTCGCCGATGGCGCTGTCGTCCTGCAGGATCTCGGTCGGCGGCATGATCAGGTAGAGGCCGAAGGCCTTGGTGTAGAAGTCTACGGCCTTGTCGAGGTCCGGCACGGTGATCCCGATGTGGGAAAAGGTGATGGCGGTCATGTCGTTTCTCCTTGAAGTCAGGTGTTGCGGCCCAGGCCGAAAAGGCGGCCGAGGACATTTCCAAGCTCGTTGCGCCACATGTCGAGGCCAACGGCGATGACGATGATCGCGCCGATGACGATGGTCTGCACCGAGGTCGGCACGGCGTTGAGGTTGAGCCCGTTCTGGACGATGACGATGGTCAGCGCGCCGATCACGGTGTTGATGATGTTGCCGCGCCCGCCGGCGAGGCTGGCGCCGCCGATCACCGCCGCGGCGATCGCCTGCAGCTCCAGCCCGACGCCGTAGTTGGGTGAGCCGGAGTTGAGCCGCGCGGCCATCAGCACCGCGCCGATCCCGGCCATGGCCCCGGCGATGACGAAGGCGAAGAACTGGATGCGCTTGACCTTGAGGCCGGAGAGGTCGGCCGCGTTCGGGTTGCCGCCGACGGCGTAGACCGAGCGCCCGAAGGCGGTGTAGCGCAACACGTACCAGGCGCCGGCATAGAGCGCGATGAGGTAGTAGAGCGGCAGCGGCAAGCCGAGGAAGGTGCCGTAGAAGATCGCTTCGAGCGCCTCATGCACCGAGAACACCGGCGAGCCGTTGTTGAACAGAAAGGCCATGCCGCGGAAGGCCGAGAGCGCGGCCAGCGTGGTGATGAAGGCCGGGATGCGCAGATACGCCGATAGCACCCCGTTCAGCGCGCCGAGCACCCCCCCGAGCACGATCGTCAAGAGGATGGCGACGGGCAGCGGGATGCCGACGAACTTGACCGAGACGGCGAAGACCATCGTCAGTAGCGCGATCGCAGAGCCCGGCGACAGGTCGATCCCGGCGATCAGGATCACGAAGGTCGAACCGATGGCGACAATCGCCACGATCGACACCTGCAAGGCGAGGTTGGAGAGGTTGCCCGGGTCGAGAAACCGCGACGTCGACAGGGCCGCGATGGCGGTCACGATCAGGAGCGCGGCCAGCGGGGCGATGATGGGAGAACGAAGGATGGCACTCATGCGGCGGTCTCCTGGGTTGCGGATGCGCGGACGAGGTCCGATTTCTTCACCTCGGCCGCCTTGCGGATGTCGGTGAGCCGGCCATGGCTGACGATCCCGATCCGGTCCGACATGGCCAGAAGCTCGTTGTCGTCCGACGAGATCAGCACCACGGCATTTCCGGCCTCGGTAAGCTCGTTGATGAGATTGTAGACCGCCGCCCGCGCGCCGACGTCGATGCCCTGGGTGGGTTCGTCGAGCACGTAGACGCGGGCGCCGGCGAACAGCCAGCGGCCGATGACGATCTTCTGCTGGTTGCCGCCGGAGAGCAGGCCGACAAGCCGGTCCGCAGCCCCCGCCGAAAGCTCCAGCCGCTTGCCGAGGTCTTCGATCAGACCCGCCTCGGTCTTGAGGCTCATCGCCGCAGGTTTCCCCAGCCGCGAGAGCTTGGCGATCGACATGTTCGGCCGGCCCTGGAAATTGAAGAACAGCCCGTCCGATTTGCGGTTCTCGGGCACCAGCGCGATGCCCGCGGCCACCGCGTCGGCCGGCGAGCGCAACCGGAGCCTCTGGCCGCCGACGACGACCTCGCCGGAAAGCAGCCGGTCGACACCGAACAGCGCTCTGGCGATCTCGGTCCGGCCCGAGCCGAGCACGCCGCCGAGCCCGAAGACCTCGCCGGCATGAACCGTGAAGCTCACATCGCGCACGCCGTTCTTGGTGGTCAGGCCGCGGGCTTCCAGCATGACCTCATCGCGGGTGCGGTTCGCCTTCGGGTAGTGGTCTGCGACCTCGCCGATCATCGCCGCGACGATGCCCTCGAGCGAGACCTCGGTTTCGGCGGCGGTCGAGACCACCCGGCCGTCGCGCAACACGGTGACACAATCGACCAGTTCGACAACTTCGTCCAGCCGGTGCGAGATGTAGAGGATCGCGGTGCCTTGGCGCGCAAGTCCTTTCAACACCCGGTGCAGATCGTGGATTTCCTCGAGCCCGAGGGCGGTTGTCGGCTCGTCGAGAATGAGCATGCTGGCATCCGCCGAGATCGCCTTGGCAATCTCGACCAGCTGCTGGTCGGCCACCGAAAGATCGCTGACGGTGGCCTCCGGGTCGATGGTCACGGCGAGACGGGCCAGCACCTTGGCGGCGCTCTCGCGCATCCCCCGCCAGTCGACCCGCGCCGCATGTCCGGGCAGGTTTCCGAGCCAGATGTTCTCGGCCACGGTCAGGGTCGGCACCAGCGAAAACTCCTGGAACACCGCCGCGATACCGGCGTCTCGTGCAGCCATCGGTCCGGGGATCGTCACCGGTGTGCCGGCGCGCAGTATTTCGCCGCTGGTGGGCCGGAAAACGCCCATCAGCATCTTGATGAGGGTGGATTTGCCGCACCCGTTCTCGCCCAGCAGCCCGTGGATCTCACCGTGGTTGAGCGCCAGGCTGACGGCATCGTTCGCGAGAATCCCCGGAAAGCGCTTGGTCAGGTTGCGGACCTCCCAGGCGGGGACAACGGGATCGGTCTGGTCAGGCATGGAAGGTGCACCAGTCGGGGTTGGGTCGGGGCGGGATGGCGGCAGCCCCGGGGTCGCGGGGCTGCCGGTCGAAGCGGTCAGTAGGCCTTCGACGGTTTCGGGTAGAGGCTGTCGGGGTCCTGCAGGGCCGGCAGCACGCTTTCCTGATCGACCACGGTGGTCGGGGTCTCGACAAAGCCGCCGCCGAACTCACCGTTCAGCGAGTCCATCGCCACCTGCAGCGCGATCTGCCCCATCACGAAGGGCGTGGTGTTGACCGTCGCCGTGATCGAACCGCCAGCGATCTCTTCGAGCGCCGCGGTGTCGCCGTCGTTGCCGAGCAGCACCAGGTCGGATTTGCCGAGCGCCTTGGCGGCAAGCGCCGCGCCCATGATCATGTAGTCATTGGCCGCGAACAGCACATCGACGTCGGGGTTGGCCTGGAGCAGGTCCATGCCGGCGGTATTGCCGCCTTCGACGTTCCAGCCGCCGGCGATCGACGCCACGACCGTGAGGTTCTCCGATCCCTCGATCGCATCGAGGAACCCGCCGACCCGCTCGGTCGAGTGGTAGCCGGGCTGGCCTTCGATCACGCCGACCTGCATCGCTTCGCCGCCGGCCATCTCGATCAGGTACTCACCGATCTTGTGGGTGCCATTGCGCTGCGAATAGCCCACGACCGCGTGGACCGGGGTGGGGAAGTTGCCGATGTCGGAGTTGACGATGATCACGGCGATGCCCTTTTCGACCGCGCGCGTCACCAGCGGCGCCGCGGCGGCTTCGTCGTGCGTCGACAGGATGATCGCGTCGACGTCCTGGGTGATCGCATCCTGGATCATGCCCATCTGGCCGTTGATGTCCGACCCCGATTGCGGCGCCAGCATGAACACCTCGACCCCGGCCTCGGCGGCCTGCGCCTTCACGCCTTCGCCGATGGCGATGTAGTAGTTGAACTCGGTGGCGGGCGGCATGTAGGCGATGCGGATATCGCCGTCATTCGCCAGCGCCGACATGTCGGCCTGGGCGCCCTCCATCATCGGCTGCGGCGCCGTGTAGTCGATTGCGCCCGCCATGGCGGTGCTTGCAAGCAGGGCGGCGGTGCCGGCCAGCGCTCGGAATGTGAATGTCGTCATGATGTCCTCCCATTGACGAATGTTCCGGGGTCAGCCCCCGAATGGCGTGTCGACCACCCCGCGCACCCCGGGTCTGGCCGCGAACAGCCCTCCCGATTGCGGTTCGGCCGCGATTTGATCCGGGCTCGACATGAGCCGGGACGTGGTGATGTAGAGCGTGTCGAGGTCCGGGCCGCCGAAGGCGCAGCAGGTCGGCTTCCAGACCGGCACCTCGATAACCCGGTCGATGCGTCCGTCCGGCGCGACGCGCACGACACGCCGGCCTTCCCATTCGGCATTCCAGACCCCGCCTTCGGCATCCACGCAGGACCCGTCCGGGATCCCGGGCTCGCCCGCGAAATCGGCGAGGATCCGCATCGCGCCCAGCGCCCCGGTGTCGGGATCGTAGCCATAGGCACGGATGGTCTGCTCCGGTGTGTCGGTGAAATACATCGTCCGACCGTCGGGCGAGAAACAGGTGGAATTGGCGCAGGCGACACCCTCGATGAGGGTGCTGACGGCGCCGTCGGGATCGATCCGGATCACGCTGCTGTCGGCCTTGCCCGACCCCTCGTTCATGCCGCCGACGATGAACCGGCCTTGCCGGTCGGTCCGGCCGTCGTTGGTGCGGGTCTCGCGATTGTCGGCTTCGAAGGCGCAGATGTCGTCGAAGGTTGCGTGGGCCGGGTCGAACAGGGCAATCCGTTTCGCAAAGGCGACGATCATGCTGCCGTCGCGCTTGTGGGCGAAACAGCACACCCGGTCGGGCATGTCGACCTTGCCGGAGGCGCCGGTCGCCGGGTCGAGCCACCAGATCGCCTTGCCTTCGATGTCGGTCCACCACATCCGGCCGTCGGCGGCGTTCCAGTAGATGCCTTCGCCGTGATGGTTCTGGCAATCGAGCACGATTTCCGCCCGCATCCTGCGCTCCTCCCAGATCGCATCGGGACAAAGCCCGATTCCGCAGTTGATGTTAACTGGTATATCAGATATCATACACCAGTCAAGCGAACAGATTGACCCCGGGTGGCAGCCGGTATCGGGCTGGGCTATCAAGCGGGATATCCATGGAGGAGGCACAGGCGTGGGACGCTTCGAGAAACCGAAATCGCTTTCCGAAAGCGTTCTGGAACATCTGCGCAGCGAGATCGTATCGGGCCGGCTGGAACTTGGCGCAGCGATTTCCGAGCGGCAGCTTGCCGAACGTCTCAACGTGTCGAAAACGCCGGTCCGCGAGGCCCTTGCCCAGCTGCGCAACGAAGGTCTGGTCACGGTAGTGCCGCGAAAAGGGGCCTATGTGTTTTCCCTGAGCGCCCACGAGGTGATCGCGATCTGCGATTTCAGAGTGGCGATCGAGTCGGCGGCCCTGCGTCTGGCGATCGAGCGCAATCCCGAACCCTTCGTGGCGGAAGTCCGCGGCATCGTCGCCGAGATGGAACGCTGCCAGCAGCAGGGCGATATACCGGCCTATCTCGCGCTCGACTCCGAGTTCCATGCCGCCGCGTTCCGGCATTGCGAAAACCACTATCTCAGTGACAGCTTCGAGCGATACGCCGGCAAGATCAGCGCCTTGCGGACCCATCTGGCGTCGAAGCCCCTGCACACCAAGCTGTCCTACCAGGAGCATATCCAATTGCTCGCGGCCTTTGCGAGCCGCGACCTCGACGAGGTCACGCGCACCCTTCTCAAGCATATCGGACGGACCAAGAACTCCTACGAAGCGACGGTCGATGACATCGCCGTTGCCGATGCCGCGTCCCGCGCAGGCTGAGGCGTTTCGCCACAAACGCGCCTCCTGCGATACGGGCCGAAGGCGCCGTTGTTGCGCGGGGTTCGCAGCCGGCTGCCATCCCAAAGCCATCTCGAAACGTTGCCGCGCCTTTGCGTCCGGGCCCGGTCGGCGCATCCCATCGGTCTGCCCGGCCCCGGAGGCGCAGGCCGGGGGACGGCCACGTTCGCCGCCCAGTGCCAAGACCCGGGGGGGCATCCCCGGCGGCAGATCGCGCGCGGCGGCCAGCGCCGGGGCGCCATCTTCTTGGGCTTTTTGAAACTGCTCCTTGGCGTTCCGGGCAATGCGCGCCGGTTTTGAGATGACCCGGCGTCCGGATCGGCGGTACAAGATCCTCAAGCTGGGGAAAGCATACCGCGGTATGCGGAATTCTGAATTTGAACCGCAGCGCGAAACGGGAGGAACGACAATGCCGAAGGGATCGGACACCACGACCACGTGCACGCGAGAGGGCCTGACGGTTGCGGTCGAGCTCGCGCGTTTCATCGAAGACGAGGCGCTGCCGGGCACCGGCGTGCCGGCGGATCGGTTCTGGTCCGGCCTGGCGGGGCTGGTCGATGATTTCGGCCCGCGCAACCGCGACCTGCTGGAAAGGCGCGAGAGCCTCCAGGCGCAGATCGACGCCTGGCATCGCGCCCGGCGCGACGCGCCGCATGACCGCGCGGCCTACAAGGCCTTCCTCGAAGAGATCGGCTATCTCCTGCCCGAAGGCGGCGCTTTCGAGATCGAGACCGCCAACGTCGACCCCGAGATCGCCACGCTCCCCGGCCCGCAACTGGTGGTGCCGATCACCAATGCCCGCTTCGCCCTGAACGCGGCCAATGCCCGCTGGGGCAGCCTCTACGACGGGCTCTACGGCACCGACGCCATGGGCGCGCCGGTGCCCTCGGGCGGGTTCGACGACGGGCGCGGCGCCCGGGTGATCGCGCGCACCGCCGTCTTCCTCGACGAGGTGTTCCCGCTGACCACCACCAGCCACGGCAAGGCGCGCTCCTACAGCATTCACGACGGCGCGCTGGAGGTCGACGGGGCCCGGCTGAAGCAGCCCGAAAAACTGGCCGGCTACCGCGGCCAGCCCGAGCGCCCGAGCGCGATCCTCCTGCGCAACAACGGGCTCCACGTCGAGCTCGTTTTCGATCCCGACAACCCGATCGGCAAGCTGAGCTCGAGCGGCCTTGCCGACGTGGTGATGGAATCGGCGATCTCGGCGATCATGGATTGCGAGGATTCGGTCGCCTGCGTCGATGCCGAAGACAAGGTGCTCGCCTATCGCAACTGGCTCGGGTTGATGCGCGGCGACCTGGCCGAAAGCTTCGACAAGGGCGGTCATCGGATCACCCGCAGCCTGCATGCCGACCGCGACTATCTCGCCCCGGACGGGTCGCGGTTTTCGGTGAAGGGCCGGGCGCTCATGCTGGTGCGCAACGTCGGCCACCTGATGACCAACCCGGGCATACGCGACCGGGACGGTGCCGAGATCTTCGAAGGCCTGATGGATGCGATGGTGACCAGCCTGATCGCGATGCACGATCTCGCCAGGACCTCGGGGTTGAAGAACTCCGAGACCGGCTCTGTCTACGTCGTCAAACCGAAGATGCACGGGCCGCAGGAGGTCGCCTTCGCCTCCGAAGTCTTCGCCCATGTCGAACGCGTCCTCGGCCTGGCGCAGAACACCGTGAAGCTCGGCATCATGGACGAAGAACGCCGCACCAGCGTGAACCTCAAGGAATGCATCCGTGCCGCCAAAGCCCGCGTGTGTTTCATCAACACCGGCTTCCTCGACCGGACCGGCGACGAGATCCACACCTCGATGGAGGCGGGGCCCTTCAGCCGCAAGGATTTCATCAAGCGCAAGGGCTGGATCGGCGCCTACGAAAACCAGAACGTCGACATCGGGCTTGAATGCGGCTTCTCCGGCCGCGCCCAGATCGGCAAGGGCATGTGGGCGGTGCCCGACAAGATGGCGGCGATGCTCGAACAGAAGATCGAGCACCCGCGCGCCGGGGCGACCTGCGCCTGGGTGCCGAGCCCCACGGCGGCCACGCTGCACGCCACCCATTACCACAAGGTGGATGTCCTCGCCGTTCAGGCCGGGTTGAAGAAGGGCGGGCGCCGCGCCTATGTCGATGCGCTCCTCGACATTCCGCTGGCGGCTTACCGGCTCTGGACCAAGGACCAGATTGCCCGCGAGGTCGAGAACAACGCGCAAGGCATCCTCGGCTATGTCGTGCGCTGGATCGACCAGGGCGTCGGCTGCTCGAAAGTGCCCGACATCAACGATATCGGCTTGATGGAAGACCGCGCGACCTGCCGGATCTCCGCCCAGCACATCGCCAACTGGCTGCACCACGGCGTGGTCTCGTCGGGCGAGGTGACCGAGATCATGCAGCGGATGGCCGTGGTGGTGGACCGGCAGAACGAGGGCGACCCGTTCTATGCGCCGATGGCGCCGGGCTTCGACGGCATCGCGTTCCGGGCGGCCTGCGACCTCGTCTTCGACGGCCGCACCCAGCCCTCCGGCTACACCGAGCCGATCCTGCACCGGCGCCGCCTGGAGTGGAAGGCGGCGCGGTAGCGAGACAACCAGCCAGGGCGGCGGGATCACCCCGCCGCTTTCCATCGGGAATGCCGAAAGATCATTCCCATTTTCAAAATCGGCAGAAAAGACTTGTCGTCCCGTGCCGGGTGGTGGGCATGGACCTCAACCCGGATAGTCGGTTAGATCTCAGGATAATTGGGGAGCATTCATGACCGCCGACTACTACGCCCCGCATGGTGGGCATCCCGGCCAGGACCAGCTGTTGACCGATCGGGCGGTCTTCACCGAGGCCTATGCCGTGATCCCCAGGGGCACGATGCGCGACATCGTGACGAGTTTCCTGCCGTTCTGGGAAGGCACCCGGCTCTGGGTGCTGTCACGGCCGCTTTCGGGCTTTGCCGAGACCTTTTCGCAATACATCATGGAGGTCGCCCCCGACGGTGGCTCCGACCGCCCTGAGACCGACCCCGAGGCCGAAGCGGTGCTCTTCGTGGTCGAGGGCAGGGCGACCCTGTCGGTTGCGGGTGTGACACACGACATGACCCCCGGCGGCTACGCCTACCTGCCGCCTTCGACCCCGTGGACGCTGCACAATCGCGGCGAGGAAACACTGCGTTTCCATTGGATCAGAAAGGCTTACGAGGCCGTCGACGGGCTCGACCGGCCCGATGTGCTTGTCCTCAACGAGCGTGACATCGCACCCACCGTGATGCCGGGAACCGACGGCAGATGGGCCACCACCCGCTTCGTCGATCCGTCCGATCTGCGCCATGACATGCATGTCACCGTGGTCACCTTCGAGCCCGGCGCGGTCATCCCGTTCCTGGAGACGCATGTGATGGAGCACGGGCTCTACGTGCTCGAAGGCAAGGCGGTCTACCGGCTCAACACCGACTGGGTCGAGGTCGAGGCGGGCGACTACATGTGGCTGCGCGCCTTCTGCCCGCAGGCCTGCTACGCCGGCGGACCGGGCCGGTTCCGCTATCTGCTCTACAAGGACGTGAACCGGCACATGGCGCTCCGCCCCGCGTCGATGGCCGCGACACAACCGCGCCGGCTCAGGCCCGCGGCGCCGTAACCGCTCCGCCGATCGCCCGGGTCAGCTCCCGGGCCGCCTCCCTCACCGGCTGGCTCAACCGGACCATGTCGTCCGGGCCGATCCGGCTGGTCGGCCCCGAGACCGATATCCCCGCCACCGCCTCGCCATGCGCATCGAAAACCGCCGCCGCGATGCAGCGCATCCCGGAGTTCTTTTCTTCGTCGTCGATGGCATGGCCGCGCCCGCGCACGGTCGCGAGATCGGCGCGCAGGGCGTCCGGATCGGTGATGGTCCGCGCCGTGAACGCCTCCAGCGCGCGGGTTTTCAGCAGCCGGTCCAGCCTGCGCGCATCCATTTCGGCCAGCAGCGCCTTGCCGATCCCCGAGGCGTGCATCGGCGACAGCGTGCCGGGGGGAAAGAACGCGCGGATATTGGCGTGGGTCTCGACCTGGCTGACGAAGAGCACCGCCCCCTCCCGCTCGATCCCGAGGTTGGCGGTTTCGCCGGTCTCTTCCATCAGTCCTCGCAGGATCGGGCGGGCGCGCTCGACCAGGCTGGTGCGGCGCAGGAACCGCGCCCCGATCACGAAAGCCCGCGGACCGATGTGCCAGTGTTGCGTCTCGCCGTCGAACTCGACCAGCCCGCGCCCTTCCAGCGTCACCAGGATCCGGTAGACCGTCGCCGGCGATTGCCCCATCTCGCCGGCGATGGCCGTCAGGGTCTTGCCCTGTGCCTCGCTGAGGTGCTCGAAGACCTCCATCGCCCGGTCCAGCGACTTGATCGTGTTCTGGGCGGTCTTCGGGGTCCAGTCGCGCGGTCTCCCGCGCGCCCGCCGCGCCCTGGAGTTGGCATTATCCTGGAAATCCATAAGACATTCCTCATTATCGTGAAACGGTATTTCACAATATGAAAAAAGCAAGTCTTTGACAAGTCACGGAAAATCCACGCGTCGGTGAAAATGAAAGTCGGTTTCAAAAAAGTTTCCACCAGGCGCCACCCATCCTATCGTGATCGCAACGACGCCAGGAGACACAGATGAGCTTTCAAGATCCCGTTTTCATCCCGCGGCCGGCGAACATCCCCGCGGCCCCCGCGCCGGCCTTGCGGGACGCGGCGTGATGAAAGACGCCCTTATGGATATCCCGAGCTACGACGACATGCTGGTCGCACATGAGCGGATCAGGCCGCACATCCGGCGCACGCCGGTGTTGCGCTCCGATCATCTGAGCGATCTGACCGGCGCCGACCTCTCCTTCAAATGCGAAAACCTGCAGGAGCCGGGCGCCTTCAAGGTGCGCGGTGCCTCGAACGCGGTGTTCGGGCTGGATGAGAAACAGGCGAGACAAGGCGTCGCGACACATTCCTCGGGCAACCACGCCTCCTGCCTGAGCTACGCCGCCATGCGCCGCGGAATCCCGTGCAACGTGGTCATGCCGCGCACCGCGCCGCAGGCCAAGAAGGACAAGGTGCGCCGCTACGGCGGCAAGATCACCGAATGCGATCCGTCGACCTCGTCGCGCGAAGCGACCTTCGCCCGGGTGCAGGCCGAAACCGGGGGCAACTTCGTCCACCCCTACAACGATCCGCGGGTGATCGCCGGCCAGGCGACCTGCGCCAAGGAGTTCATCGAGCAGACCGACGGGCTCGACGTGGTCGTCGCCCCGATCGGCGGCGGCGGGATGATCTCGGGCACCTGCCTCACCCTCTCGACCCTCGCGCCGGAAACCAAAGTCATCGCCGCCGAGCCGGAGCAGGCCGACGACGCCTACCGCAGTTTCAAGGCCGGCCATATCATCGCCGACGATGCCCCCGGGACCATCGCCGACGGGTTGCTGGTGCCGCTCAAGGACCTCACCTGGCACTTCGTCTCGAGCCACGTGAGCGAGATCTTCACCGCCTCGGAAGCGGAAATCGTCGCGGCGATGAAGCTCACCTGGACCCACCTGCGGGTGGTGGTGGAACCGTCTTCGGCAGTGCCGCTTGCCACCATCCTGAAAAACCCCGACGCCTTCCAAGGCAAGCGCGTCGGCATCATCGTCACCGGCGGCAATGTCGATCTTCACCGGCTGCCGTGGATGCTGGGTTGACCCACCCTACGCCTGAAAGGACAAAGGATATGAAGGACATGACCGATCTCGACGGCCTCGACGGCCTCGACGTGGGCTTCGACGTCCCCGCGCTGCCGGGGATGGACGAGGCCGACATCCAGACCCCCTGCCTGGTGCTCGATCTCGATGCGCTCGAGCGCAACATCAAGAAGATGGGCGATTATGCCCGCGCGCACGGGATGCGCCACCGGGTGCACGCCAAGATGCACAAGTCGGTCGACGTCGCCAGGCTCCAGCAGCGCCTCGGCGGCGCCGTCGGCGTGTGCTGCCAGAAGGTCTCCGAGGCCGAGGTCTTCGCCCGTGGCGGGATCAAGGACATCCTGGTCTCCAACCAGGTCCGCGACCCGGCCAAGATCGACCGCCTGGCCCGGTTGCCGCACCTCGGTGCGCGCATCCTCGTCTGCGTCGATGACCGCGACAACGTCGCCGAGCTGTCGGCCGCCGCCGCCCGCCACGGCACCGAGATCGAGGTCTTGGTCGAGATCGACTGCGGGGCAGGGCGCTGCGGCGTGACCACCACCGAAGACGTTGTCGCCATCGCCAGCGCGGTCGACGCGGCGCAAGACCTCAGGTTCAGCGGCATTCAGGCCTACCAGGGCGCAATGCAGCACCTTCGCAGCTACGAAGACCGCAAGGCCAGGCTCGACCTGGCGATCGCCCAGGTCCGCGACGCGGTCGAGGGGTTGAGGGCCGCCGGGCTCGATCCCGAGCTGGTCTCGGGCGGCGGCACCGGCTCCTACCGGTTCGAGAGCAAATCCGGCGTCTACAACGAGCTCCAATGCGGCTCCTACGCCTTCATGGATGCCGACTACGGCCGGATCCTCGACCAGGACGGCAAACGCATCGACCAGGGCGAGTGGGAAAACGCCTTTTTCCTCCTGACCCAGGTGATGAGCCACGCCAAAGCCGACACGGCGATCTGCGATGCCGGCCTCAAGGCGCAATCGGTCGATTCCGGCCTGCCGGTCGTCTACGGCCGCACCGATGTCGACTACATCAAGTGTTCCGACGAGCACGGCGTCATTTCCGACCCGACCGGCGCGCTCAAGGTCGGCGACAAGCTCCGCCTCGTGCCGGGCCACTGCGACCCGACTGCGAACCTGCACGACTGGTATGTCGGCGTGCGAAACGGCAAGGTCGAAACCCTCTGGCCGGTCTCGGCCCGCGGCAAGGCCTACTGACGTGGTCGTTTCCAGCGAGGCCCGGCGCGATGGCAGCCGGCGACGTCGCCCCTGTGCAGGCTTCCTACCGGCCCGGGCGCAGGCGCGCAGGACGTGTGACGGGGGCACCGCATGCTGATCGTACCGGAATGTGAAATCGCCGGGCTCATGACCCGTGACGCGGCATTCGAGGCCGTCGAACAGGTCTTTGCCGCGATGTCGGCGGGCGAGGCGCGCGCCTTCCCCGTCGTGCGCGAGGCGATCGGCCACGAAGACGCGCTCTACGGCTTCAAGGGCGGGTTCGACCGCGCCGGGCTGGCGCTGGGCCTCAAGGCGGGGGGCTACTGGCCGCACAACGTCGAGAACCACGGGCTGATCAATCACCAGTCGACGGTGTTCCTGTTCGATCCCGACACCGGACAGGTGCGCGCGATGGTCGGCGGCAACCTGCTGACCGCCCTGCGCACGGCGGCGGCTTCGGCGGTCTCGATCAAGCACCTCGCCCGCAAGGGCGCGAGGGTGCTCGGCATGATCGGCGCGGGGCACCAGGCGGCGTTCCAGCTGCGCGCCGCGCTCGAACAGCGCGCCTTCGACAAGGTCATCGGCTGGAACCGCCATCCCGAGAAGCTCGCCGGCCTGGCAGAGGTCGCCGCCACCGCGGGACTGCCCTTCGAAGCGGTCGCGCTCGACGGCATGCGCGCGGCCGACGTCATCATCACGATCACCTCGTCTTTCGGCGCGATCCTGTCGGCCGATCAGGTCAGCCCCGGCACCCACATCGCCTGCATGGGCACCGACACCCGGGGCAAGCAGGAGGTCGACCCGCAGCTTCTCGCGCGCGCCGACGTCTTCACCGACGAGGTCGCGCAATCGATCTCCATCGGCGAGGCGCAGCACGCGGTCGGGCAGGGGCTGATCGCCGCGGCGGATATCGCCGAGCTCGGAGCGGTCATTAACGCAGCACACCCGGGCCGCACATCCGACGACCGGATCACCCTGTTCGACGGCACCGGCGTCGGCCTGCAGGATCTTGCCGTGGCCGCCGCCGTCGTCGATCTTGCCAGCCGCAAGGGCATCGCCATCGAGGTCGATTTCTGATGCCCCGACGGCGCATCGCGGGCTGTTTGCGGTTCGACCGCCAAAAGGGCGACACCGCCCCGTCTCACCTGCTAGGCTCGGGTTTCAGGACGGCGTGACGCGAGGACAGACCAATGGCGAACGACAGGCCCGGCAAGGACATCGAAAGGCGCGCCGCACTCGACTACCACGAGTTTCCCCGCCCCGGCAAACTCGAGATCCGGCCGACCAAGCCGATGACCACCGGGCGCGACCTCGCGCGCGCCTATTCGCCGGGCGTGGCCGAGGCCTGCACCGCGATCGCCGAAGACCCGCGCGCCGCCAACCGCTTCACCGCCAAGCGCAACCTGGTCGCGGTGGTCTCGAACGGCACCGCCGTTCTGGGTCTCGGCAACATCGGCGCCCAGGCGTCCAAGCCGGTGATGGAGGGCAAGGCGGTCCTGTTCAAGAAATTCGCCGGGATCGACTGTTTCGATCTCGAGGTCGACGAGGCCGACCCGGTGGCGCTGGCCGAGCTGGTCTGCCGGCTGGAGCCGACCTTCGGCGCGATCAACCTCGAAGACATCAAGGCGCCCGACTGCTTCGTGGTCGAGCGGCTGTGCCGCGAGCGGATGGGCATTCCGGTCTTTCACGACGATCAGCACGGCACCGCCATCGTCGTCGCGGCCGCGGCGCAAAACGCGCTCCGGATCGCCGGCAAGCGGGCGCAAGACATCCGCCTGGTCGGCCTCGGGGCCGGGGCGGCGGGGATCGCCTGCCATACGATGCTGCACAAGATGGGCGTGCCGCTCGACAACATCACCGTCTTCGACCGCGACGGCGTATTGCACCCGGGGCGCAGCGACCTCGCACCCGAGCAGATGGTCTTTGCCAATGCCGACCCCGCCATCACCCTCGAAGCCGCGCTCACCGGCGCGGACATGGTCCTCGGTCTCTCGGGCCCGGGCACGCTGCCGGCGGAGCTGGTCGCCGCCATGGCCGACAAGCCGATCATCTTCGCGCTCGCCAATCCGACGCCGGAGATCATGCCCGAAGACGCCCGCGCCGCCTCGCCCGGCGCGATGATCGCGACCGGCCGCTCCGACTACCCCAACCAGGTCAACAACGTGCTGTGCTTTCCGTTCATCTTCCGCGGCGCGCTCGACGTCGAGGCGACCGGGATCAACGACGCGATGAAGCTCGCCTGTGTCGAGGCGATTGCCGGCCTTGCGCGCCGGACCACCTCCGCCGAGGTGGGGGCGGCCTACGAGGGCGAGCGTCTGACCTTCGGGCCCGACTACCTGATTCCGAAACCCTTCGACCCGCGCCTGTTGCCGACCATCGCGGTCGCGGTGGCCAGGGCGGCAATGGAAACCGGCGTCGCCCGGCGTGAGATCGACCTCGAGGATTATCGCCAGGGCCTCGAAGCGCAGGTGTTCAAATCCTCGCTGGTGATGCGCGGCGTGTTGCAGGCCGCACGCCAGTCGCGCCGCCGGATCGTCTTTGCCGAGGGCGAGGACGACCGGGTGCTGCGGGCCGCCCAGGCCATGGTCGAGGACAAGGTCGATCACCCGGTGCTCGTCGGGCGGCCGGAGGTGATCGCCGGACGGATCGAGCGCGCCGGCCTCGGCATCGTCCCGGGGCGCGACGTCGAGATCGTCAATCCCGAGAGCGACGAGCGCTACCGCGACTATTGGCAGACCTATCACGAGGTCATGCGCCGCCGCGGCGTGACCCCCGACCTCGCCAAGGCGGTGATGCGCACCAACACCACCGCGATTGCCGCCGTGATGGTGCGCCGCAATGATGCCGACAGCATGATCTGCGGCACCTTCGGGCAGTACCTGTGGCACCTGAACTACGTCACGCAAATGCTCCAGACCGACGCGTTGTCGCCCATCGGGGCGCTGTCGCTGATGCTTCTGGACGACGGACCGTTGTTCGTCGCCGACACCCATGTCAACGTCGAACAGACCCCGGAGACGCTCGCGCGCACCGTGATCGCAGCGGCGCGGCACGTGCGCCGGTTCGCGATATCGCCCAAGATCGCCCTGTGCTCCGGCTCCCAGTTCGGCAATCTCGACAGCCCCTCGGGCCGGACCATGCGCGCCGCCCTCGAGATCCTCGACAGCGCGGCGCGCGGCTTCGAATACGAAGGCGAAATGCACACCGATGCCGCGTTGGACCCCGATCTGCGCGAGCACCTGCTGCCCGGCAACCGGCTTTCCGGCAGGGCCAACGTCCTGGTCTACGCCAACACCGATGCCGCCGGTGCGGCGCGCAACCTTCTCAAGACTGCCGCCGGTGGGGTCGAAGTCGGGCCGATCCTGATGGGCATGGCAAACCGCGCCCATATCGTGACGCCGGGTGTAACGCCCCGCGGCCTGTTCAACATCGCGGCCCTTGCCGGCGCCGACGTGTCGACATACGGCTGATATCCGGCGGCGCGGCGCGGTTCGCCGACCGCGCCGGCGCGGTCAATCCGGGCCTCGGGCCCGACAGGAGGAGAACCTCACATGGCGCCCGTTGCGACGACCGATCCGGTCAATGAAATCCTGCCCGCGCCCAAGCTGCTGACGCTGGGGCTGCAACATGTGCTGGTCATGTATGCCGGCGCCATCGCCGTCCCGCTCATCATCGGCCGGGTGCTCAAGCTCGACCCCGAACAGGTCGCTTTCCTGATCTCGGCAGATCTCTTCGTCTGCGGCGTCGTGTCGATCATCCAGTCGCTCGGCGCCTCGAAATGGTTCGGCATCCGCCTGCCGGTGATGATGGGGGTGACCTTCGCCTCGGTCGGCCCGATGGTCTCGATCGCCGCCGCCAACCCCGGTGTCGATGGCGCCCGGATGATCTTCGGCGCCATCATCGGTGCCGGGATCATCGGCATGCTGATCGCGCCTTTCGTCGCCAGGATGCTGCGGTTCTTTCCGCCGGTGGTGACCGGCACGATCATCCTGGTGATCGGCGTCACCCTCATGCGGATCGGGATCAACTGGATCTTCGGTCTTCCGGTCGGCCCGACCGCGCCGAAGATCGTCGATCCCGCGCACCTCGCCTGGCTCGACGCGGTCAAGGCGCTGCCCGGGGTGCCGGCGCTGCCGCAAGGGCTGAGCATCGCGCCGAGCGCCGACAACCCGCTCTACGCCTCGGGCACCAACATCGCGATTTCCGCGGCGGTGCTGATCTCGATCGTCCTGATGATGAGGTTCGCCCGCGGCTTCCTCGCCAACATCTCGGTGCTTCTCGGCATCATCGTCGGCGGCAGCCTCGCCGCAGCCCTCGGCCTCATGCACTTCGACAAGGTCGCCGATGCCGGCTGGTTCGAGCTGATCACGCCGTTCCGTTTCGGTGTCCCGATCTTCGATCCGGTGATGATCCTGACGATGACCCTCGTCATGATCGTGGTGATGATCGAATCGACCGGCATGTTCCTGGCGCTGGGCGACATGTGCGGCCGCAGGATCGAGCGCCCCGCACTGGCCGCCGGCCTGCGCACCGACGGTCTCGGCACCCTGATCGGCGGCATCTTCAACACCTTCCCCTATACCTCGTTCAGCCAGAACGTCGGCCTCGTCGGCGTCACCGGCATCCGCTCGCGCTATGTCTGCGTGACCGGCGGTGCGATCATGATCGTGCTCGGGCTGGTGCCGAAAATGGGCGCGCTGGTCGAGGCCCTGCCGGTGGCGGTGCTCGGCGGGGCGGGCCTGGTGATGTTCGGCATGGTCGCGGCGACCGGGGTGCGGATCCTCGGCGCGGTCGACTTCAAGCGCAACCGGCACAACGCCTTCATCGTCGCGGTCTCGCTCGGCATGGGGATGATCCCGCTGATCGCCCCGGACTTCAAGATGCACATGCCGCACGCGATCCATCCGCTGATCGACTCGGGCATCCTGTTGGCCTCGATCTCGGCGGTGGTGCTGAACCTCGTGTTCAACGGCGCGAAGGACATCGACGAGGACGCGCTGCGCACCGCGGCGATGCAGGCCGACGGCGGGCATTGAAAACCGCCCGACCATAGGAAGGAGCGCGCGCCCTGGCCGATGCCCGGCGCTGCCTGCCGCGACAGCGGGCGGCGCAGCATGTCGCCTGCGCTCCGAAAAGCAACAAGGCGGCGCACCGCGGCACGCCGCCTTGACCGCGCTGATCGCTGCGGCGCTGCCGAAGCGCCGCCGCCGGGGCGATCAGACGTGGCCGTCCTTCTCGAAGTCGCCGAGCGCATGGCCCGCCATGCCGCCCGAGACCTCTTCCGTCGCCTCGTCGGTGAGTTCGGCCGGCAGGATCAGGTTGAGGACGATCGCGATCAGCGCCGCCGGCAGGATGCCGGAAGTGGCGAGCACCTTCAGCGTCGGCGGCAGGTACTGGAGCGCGTCGGGTTCGAGCTGGAGGCCGAGGCCCAGCGACAGCGCGATGGCGAAGATCACCATGTTGCGCCGGTTCCAGTGCACGTCCGACAGCATCGAGATACCGGCGGCCACGACCATGCCGAACATCACGATAACGCCGCCGCCGAGCACCTCGATCGGGATGGTCGCGATCACCGCACCCACTTTCGGGATCACCCCGGCCACGATCAGGAACAGCGCGCCGATGGTGACGACGTGCCGGCTCATCACCCGGGTCATCGCGATCAGGCCGACGTTCTGGCTGAACGAGGTGTTGGGCAGCGCCCCGAACAGGCCCGAGACGGCGGTGCCCAGCCCGTCGGCGAAGGTCGCGCCCTGGATCTCCTTGTCGGTCGCCTCCCGGCCCGCGCCGCCCTTGGTGATCCCCGAGACGTCGCCCACGGTTTCCACCGCCGAGACGAAGGCCATCAGGCAGAAACCGATGATCGCCGCGACCGAAAACTCGAGGCCGAAGTGCAGCGGGTTGGGCAGCGCGAAGACGGCGGCATTGCCAACGTTGCCGAAGCTCACCATGCCCATCAGCATCGCGACGAAATAGCCGGCGAGCAGGCCGATCAGCACCGCCGAGACGCTCAGCATCCCGCGGGTGAAGAACTTGAGCGCCAGGGTCACCAGGATGACCACGCCGGCCACCGTCCAGTTGGCGGCGCTGCCGTATTCCTCGGTGCCGATGGCCGGAACCCCGCCGGCGGCATACTGGATGCCGACCTTGACCAGCGCGAGACCGATCATCATCACCACCAGCCCGGTCACCAGCGGCGGCAGCGCGAAGCGGATCTTGCCGATGAACAGCCCGAGGCAGGCATGGAACAACCCGCCGACCAGGACACCGCCCATCAGCACCGCGATGGCATCGACGCCCTTGCCCGCCACCAGCGGGATCATGATCGGGATAAACGCGAACGAGGTGCCCTGCACGATCGGCAGTTTCGCCCCGACCGGGCCGAGCCCGATGGTCTGGATCAGCGTGGCGATGCCGGCGAAGAACATCGACATCTGGATCATGTAGATCATCTGCGGGAAGTCCGGGCTGTTCGAGCCGAAGCCGAAGCCGGCCGCGCCGCAGACGATGATCGCCGGGGTGATGTTCGAGACGAACATCGCCAGCACATGCTGGATCCCCAGCGGTACCGCCTTTATCAGCGGGGGCGTGTAGTTCGGGTCGCGGAGCTGCTCCGGTGTCCCGATGGATGCATCAGCCATGGTTTCCTCCCTTATGATGCGTGTGCCAGGTTCTGTGCTGGCGTTTTTTGGTGTTCTGCTGCGGCGATTTCGCCGTCGATCCGGTCGAACCGGTCGAACCCGTCGAACCGGTCGAACCGGCGGCCCGCTGGCCCGGTCTGTCGCAGGTCAGCGCCATCATGGCGGCGGTGGTCCGGCCGGCCCCGGTCGCCCCGGTCATGCGGCGAATATCTCGACGAGTCTGAGGTCGGCGATGCGTTCGACCTGGCGGCAGGCCTCGGCAAACTCGGTCTCGCGGTCATGGTCGATCCGGGCCCTGAAGGCTGCCATGATCGAGGCCCTGGTGTTGTCGCGCACGGCGATGATGAAGGGGAACCCGAATTTCGCGGTGTAGGCCGCGTTGAGTTCGGTGAACGCGGTCCGCTCGTCGTCGGTCAGGGCGTCGAGCCCGACCGAGGCCTGTTCGGCCGTCGATTCGGCCGTCAGGCGCCTGGCGGCGGCGAGCTTGCCGGCAAGGTCCGGGTGCGCGGCCAGAACCCCGAGGCGCTCCGCCTCGCTTGCCGCGCGAAACACGCCGGCAAGGGCCCGGTGAACGCCCGCCGCGGTGTTGTGGGCGGGCCCGAGCCCCAGCTCCCAGGCCCGTTCGGCGATCCAGGGGCTGTGCTCGAAGACGCCGCCGAACGCCGCCACGAAGGTCTCCCTGTCCATCTCCGAGGGCCGCGCCGCCGAGGCGGACGGATGCACGTTTGCCGCTTCATCCGCCAACGGCGCGCCACCGTGCCGATCCGCGGCCGGCGCCTCGGCGCCGTCGCCGGTCATGTCGCGCGGATTTCTGGTCATGGCTGGCCCTCCGGTTCGCGACAGGATAATTCATAAAATGACAGAGCTTTTTCAAAAAAACCAAAAAGGAGCCTTCGGCCCCTCGGTCTTTGGTCAAAGCAGCCCGTCGGCATTACAACGAAGCGGCACAAAAGGAGTGACGAACTTGACCGGATACCTGACGACCCATGTTCTGGACACGGCCCGGGGCTGCCCGGCGCAGGGTCTGCGTATCGAGCTCTTTCGCGTCGAAGGCGAAGCGCGCAGCCTGCTCAAGACGCTCACGACCAATGACGACGGGCGCACCGATGCGCAGATCCTGCCGGCCGAGGCCTTCGAGACAGGTGTCTACGAGCTGGTCTTCCACGCCGGCGATTACCTCGACCGCACCGGAACACCGCCGGAATCGCCGCGCTTTCTCGATGTCATCCCGATCCGCTTCGGCATGTCCGAAGCGTCGCATTACCACGTCCCGCTGCTGCTCTCGCCCTTCGGCTTCAGCACCTACCGGGGCAGCTGACCGGGGTCATCGCATCGAGCCGGTATCCCGGATCGTGGCGCTGATCCGCTCGATCATGAATTCCATGAACAGCCGGGTCTTCGGGTCCTGCCGGCGGCGGTGGGTGAACAGGCACGCCATCTGGATCGGCTCGGGCGGGGTTTCGGTCGCGACCGGAACGAGCGTGCCGGCGCGCAGATGGTCGGCGATCTCGAACACCGGCTTCATCGCGATCCCGTACCCGGCCAGCGCCCAGTCGGTGAGCACGTCGCCGTCGTCGCACTCGTAGCGCCCCGTCACCCGGAAACGTTTCGGGCCCTCCGGGGTCGACAGCCGCCACCGAAACTCCGTCGCCCCCGGGAACCGCAGGCTCAGGCATTCGTGCCCCGCCGACATGATCTCGTCGCCGGAAGCGGGCATCCCGTGCCGCGCGACATAGCCGGGCGCTGCACAGAGAATGCGCTCCACGTCGGCGATCTTGCGGATGCGCAGGTTGCTGTCCTCGGGTTGGCCGAGGAAAAACGCGAGATCCAGCCCCTCCGTCGTCAAATCGACCTTGCGGTCGGTGAGCCTGAGCCGCACCGAAACCTTGGGGTATTCCTTGATGAAGGCCGGCACCTGAGGGGCGATCAGCCGTCGCCCCACGCCGAGCGGCGCGGCCACGTAGAGCGAGCCTTTCGGGTTGTCGGTGATATTGGCGATCTGCGCCTCGGCGCTTTCGACCGCTTCGAGAATGTCGGTCGCGCCGCGGTAGAACGACTGGCCCTGCTCGGTCGGTGTGAGGCTGCGGGTCGTGCGTTGAAACAGCCGGACACCGAGGTGCTCCTCGAGCTGCGAGATCCGCGACGAGGTGACGGCCGGCGAAATGCGCAGATCCCGCCCGGCCGCCGACATGCTGCCAAGCTCGTAGACGCGGACGAAGGTGCGAACATTGTCGAGGTAGGACATTGTTTGGAAATTTTTGATGCTGCTTGGCTGTTACAAGCGATAGCAGAACAAAGAGCCCCGGCATAGTCTGGCGGAAAACCGCAAACAGGGAGAGATGCCATGTTCGATCTGGCCATTGTCTGGGACTGGCTCGGGTTTGCCGTGCGCTGGCTCCACCTCATCGCCGCCATCGCCTGGATCGGCGACAGTTTCTATTTCATCGCCCTCGATCTCGGGTTGCGGCGCTCGTCGGATCAGCGCGACGGCGTCGCCGGCGAGCAGTGGCAGGTCCACGGCGGCGGCTTCTACCAGATGAAGAAATTCACCGTCGCCCCGCGCGAATTGCCCGACCACCTGGTCTGGTTCAAATGGCAAAGCTACACCACCTGGCTTTCGGGCGCGGTCCTGCTCGCGATCGTCTACTGGCTGGGCGCGGATCTCTTCCTGATCGACCCCGCCAAGGCGGAGCTCGCACAATGGCAGGCGATCGTCATTTCGGCCGGGTCCCTCACCATCGGCTGGCTGGTCTATGATTTTCTCTGCAAGTCCGGCATGGCCGAGAAGCCGACCCGGCTGATGGTCCTCCTGTTCGTCCTGCTGGTGGCGATGGGCTGGGGGTATGACCAGATCTTCACCGGCCGGGCGATGATGCTGCACCTTGGCGCTTTCACCGCGACGATCATGACCGCCAACGTCTTCTTCGTCATCATGCCCAATCAGCGGATCGTGGTCAAAGACCTCCAGGAGGGGCGCACGCCGGATGCCAAATACGGGCGTATCGCCAAGCTGCGCTCGACCCACAACAACTACCTCACCCTGCCGGTGCTGTTTTTGATGCTGTCCAATCACTACCCGCTCGCCTTCGCGACCGAGTACGCCTGGATCATCGCCAGCCTCGTGTTCCTGACCGGCGTGACCATCCGCCACTACTTCAACACCAAGCACGCCACCGGCAAGGGCCCGCTCTGGACCTGGGGCGCGACACTGGTGCTGTTCCTGGTGATGGTGGCCCTGTCGACGGTGCCCGGCGGCATGGACAGCTATGAAGAGAGCGAGGCCCGGGCCCTGACGCCGCAGGAGCAGAAATTCGCCGCCGCCGACAGCTTCGAAGACGCCTATTACGCGGTGACCGGCAATTGCTCGATGTGCCACGCGCGCGAACCCGGCTGGGAGGGGATCGTCGCCCCGCCGAAGGGGATCGTGCTCGAAACCGAGGCCGATGTCGCGCGGCACGCGAAGCTCGTCTACCTCCAGGCCGGTCTGAGCCATGCAATGCCGCCGCCGGGCGCTTTCGAGATGGACCCCGAGGCGCGCGACCAGATCGTCGCCTGGTACCGCGATGTGACCGGATAGGGCAAAGGGGCGGACCCGGCCTGCCGGGATCGGTCCGATCGCTCTGGCCGCGCTGCCATCTCGGAGCGTCCGCGGACCTCGGCAGGGTCGAACGGGGTTCGCCCGCCCTTCGCCCGCGAAAACGCAGTTAGCGCTACCGCAAGTAAAAACAGCGACTTGGCCCCCTGTCCGAGTTCGCCCACCCTTCGCCCACCCTTCCCCCGCCCTCCCGCACCCGGCCCCCGAAACCCGGTCGCGATGCCTGCCCGCGCGGCGCCTGCCCCGGAAACCGCCGCCCGGAAGCCGCCGCGGTCGGATCGCCGCCGGGGCCTCGACGGCGACGCCTCGGTTCGGTCCTGGTCCCCCACCGGGTTGTCCCGAGCCCCTCCGCGCGATGAACGCCCCGCGCCGAAAGACCCGGCGCCCGGAGCAGGCTCAGGCCGCCACGGGCGAAGTCTCGGCTGGCTTTTCCGACAGGGTCGTCAGCCCGAAATCGTCGAGGATCGCATAGACCGCCGGCAGCACCAGGATCACCACCAGGCTCGCGGCGAACAGGCCGAAGACCAGGCTGGCCACCAGCGGCACGAGGATCTGCGCCTGCAGGCTGGTCTCGGTGAGGATCGGGATCAGCCCGGCGAGGGTCGTCGCCGTGGTCAGCAGCATGGCGCGAAAGCGGGCGCGGACCGCGCGCGAGGCCGCCTCGGCCACGCTGCCTGCATCGCCGTGCTCGTGCTTGATGAAATCGACCAGCAGGATCGAGTTGTTCACCACCACGCCGGCCAGCGCCACGTAGCCCAGGAGGCTCGGCATCGAGAAGTCGAGCCCCATGGCCATGTGGCCGAAGATCGCGCCGGCGAGCGCCAGCGGAATGACCAGCATCACCACGATCGGCTCGACATAGGAGCGGAACTGGAACGAGAGCAGCGCGAAGACCCCGAACAACCCGATGACGAAGCCTTTCATCATCGAGACCTGCGTCGTGGTCGCCTCGGCGCGCTGACCTTCGACGTCGAGATCGACGCCCGGGTAACGCGCGAGCAGGTCGGGCACGAAACGGGCGAGGGTGTCGGAGACGATGGCGTTGGCATTGGCCACGCGGGTGTCGATGCTGCCCTGCACGGTGACGGTGCGTGTCCCGTCTTCGCGGTTGATCCTCGCCACGCCGCGGCCGGTATCGACCGCCGCGACGACCGACAGCGGAACCGCCGTGCCATCGGCCCGGGTGATGGCGAATTCGTCGAAGGTGCGCGGATCTGCGGCGCTGGCCGGGTCGAGCCGCGCGGTCACCTCGACCGCACGCGCGCCGATCTGGAGCTCGCTGATCGTCGTGCCCTGCCAGGCCGCGCGCAGCTGGTCGGCGACCATCGCGGCGGTCACCCCCATCGGCCCGGCCGCCTCCTTCAAGGTGATCCTGAGCTCGGGCTTGCCGGGGCGCAGGTCGTCCATCACCGAGGTCACGCCGTCGTAGCTGCCGAGCCAGGCGGTGAGCTCGGTGGCGGCCGCCTTGAGCGCATCGATGTCGTCGCCCTTCAGCCGCATGTCGAGGGCGATGCCGGCCGGCCCGATGGTGCTCTCGGCGTATTTCAGGCTGAGGACGTCCGGCAGCGCGCCGACCGCCTCGCGCCAGGCTTCCAGGATCGGATCGGGCCGCAGGGTGCGCAGCGACGACGGCAGGAGGTCGACCGAGACGGTGGCGACATGGGCGCCGGCCTCGAAGGCGTCGCGGTTCACCCCGTTGAACACGGTCACGCTGCGGATCAGGTCGGCGCCGTCCGGCTGCTCGGGAGCGAAGCGGGCGTTGACCCGGTCGAGCCCGGCGATCAGCGCCGCCACCACCGCGTCGGTGCGCGTCTGCGGCGTGCCCTGCGGCAGCAGCACCCGCGCCTCGATCGTGTCGCCGTCGATCTCGGGGAAGGCGGTGAACTTGAGGGCGCCGCCGGCGATCTGGGCGAGGGCGACGAAGAGGATCGCCAGCGCCAGCCCCACCGTCGCGTAGCGGGCGCGGATCAACACGTCGGCGAGCCGACCGGTCGCCTCTCTGAGCGCCGCGATCCCCGCCTCGACACGGGCGGCGGCCTGGCTGCGGCGCGGATTTTCGAGGCTGTGCAGCAGGTGGTGCGGGAGGATAAGGAAGGCCTCGATGAGCGACACCGTGAGCACGAACAGCATCACCGCCGGCACCACCCGCAGCACCGCGCCGAGATCGCCCTTGAGGAAGGCCAGCGAGCCGAAGATCATCGCCGTGGTGGCGAAGGAGGCGAGCACGTTGCCGAACACCTGGCGCGCGCCCTCCACCGCCGCGTCGAGCGGTTCGAGACCCTTTTCGCGCAGCCGGGCGATGTTTTCCGAGATCACGATGGCGTCGTCCATCAACAGGCCGATGACGATCAACAACCCGATGGTGGTCATCAGGTTCAGCGAGTAGCCGAAGGCGGCCATGATCGCGACACCGCCCATGAAGGCCACCGGCAGGCCCATCGCCACCCAGAAGGCGAAACGCGCGCCGAACACCAGCCAGAGCACGGCAAAGACCAGCGCCAGGCCCTGGAGGCCGTTGACCACGACCAGCATCAACCGCTCGCGGATCACCGTGGCGCCGTCCGAGATCACCTCGTAGGCCACGCCCGGTGGGGCGCTGGCCCGCTCGGCGTCGAGAAAGCCGTCGATCGCGTCGATCGTGTCGAGCGAATCCTCGGCGCGGGTCTTGGTCACATCGAGCACGGCGGCGGGGCGGCCGTTGACGGTGATTGCCTGGGTTTCGTCGGCGTAGCCTTCGCTGATCGAGGCGATCTCGCCGAGCCGCACCTGGCCGCCGCCTTCGGAGGCGCGCACCACGATGTCGGCCAGCGCCTCCGGACTGCGGCGCTCTTCGGCGATGCGGATCAACAGGCTCTGGTCGCGCCCGTCGCGCGAGCCTGCCGGCATGTCGAGGCTTTCGGCGCCGACCGCGCGGGCGACGTCGGAGATCGACAGCCCGAACCGGCGCAGAGCCGCGGGCGCGACGTCGATGCGCAGCTCGGAGGCGGGGAAGCCACGGATGCCGACGATCGGAATGCCGCCCCAGCGCAACATCCGGGTGCGGACCTCTTCGGCGTAGGCTTCGAGGGTGGGGCGGTCGGCCGGGCCGGTGATCGCGACGGAGGCGACGAAATCGGTCAGCCCGAGCGCCTTGACCGAGGCGGGCTCGGCGCGGGCGGGAAAATCGGTGATCGCGTCCACCTCGGCTGTGATCTCGGCGAGGAAACCGCGGTAGTCGGCGCCTTCGCGCATCCGGGCGGTGGCCCGGCCGAGGCCCTCGCGGGCTTCGCACGAGGAGGTGTCGAGATCGGTGACGGCGTCGAAGGCGGACTCGATCCGCGCGCAGATCGCGTTTTCGACGTCTTCGGGCCGGGCGCCGGGGTAGGGGACGTTGACCTCGACCTCGCTCGCCGCGGCGCGCGGGAAGGTCTCGCGCAGGAGCCCCGGACCGGCGATCAGGCCGGCGGCGAGGAAGATCAGCATGAGCAGGTTGGCGATGGTCGGATGACCGGCGAAGAAGCGGATCATCGCCCCGCCCCCAGCCTGGCTTCAAGGGCGCCGTCGGCGACCGGGGCCAGCGCCATGCCCACGACGGGCACGACGAGGTCGGAGACGACGACCTTGTCGCCGGCAGAAAGGCCCCCGGAAACCAGCGCGATATCGTCCTGGACCAACGCCGCCGACACCTCCCGCCGCTCCAGCCGGTCGCCGTCGCCCGCCACGAACACCGCCCCGTCCCGGAGCGCGCTGCGCGGCACGGCGAGCCCGGTGACCGGTCGTCCGGCGATCTCGACCGCGACGAACATCCCCTTGGTGAGCGGCGGCTGTGCGCCGTGAACGGCGCTGGCATAGGCGGCCTCGACCACGACGATCACCCCGAGCGTGCCGGTCTTGGGATCGATCGTGTCGCTGACCCGGTCGACCCGGCCGGGCCAGCTCAGAACGTCATCGCCGAGATCGAGCCGCACCTCGGCACCGAGGTCGAGACCGCGCAGCACCGCCGTCATCGCGGCCGGGTCGACGGCGAAGGCGGCCGCGTCGGGGGCGGCGAGGCGCAAGAGGCGGCGCAGTTCGCTCACCGGTACCTGGGCTTCGACCTCCGCCTCGGCGATGCCGTCGAGCACCGCAGCGGTCTCGCCCGCACGCAGGAACCGCCCTTCCTCGACCGACACCTGTGCGACGCGGGCGGCGATGGGCAGGGTGAGCGAGGTGCGCGCCAGGTTGAGCCGCGCGGTTTCGCCCGCGGTACGGGCGGAGGCGGCGCTTTCTTCGAGGCCCGCGGTCTGCGACGGGATCAGCGCCAGCGTGCTCTCGATCGACTGCACCTTCTGGCGTTGCGCGAGCCAGGCCGCGCGCGCCGTGTCGACCGCCGCCTGGGAGCGGGAGCCGCCCTCGAGCAGAGCCTCGGCGCGGGCGAGCTCGTCGGTGCGCAGCGCGAGCACGTCGCGTTCGATCTCCAGCGCCGCGCGCTGGTTGTCTGCCGACACCGCCAGCTCGGCGAGCTTGGCCTGCGCCGCGCGGATGTTGGCCTCGGCCTGGGCGAGCGCGAGGTCGTAGTCGTCGGGGGCGATCCGCAACAGATCCGCACCGGCCGGCAGGATCGCGCCGCGCGAGAGGTCGGGGTTCACCCAGGCGACGGTGCCGCCGACCTGGGCGATCGCCTCGAAGGTCTCGGCCGGCGCGACCAGGCCGAAGCCGGTCACGACCGGGCGCAGCGCTGTCTCGGCTGTCGCGATGACGCGAACCGGCGTGGCAACCTCCGCCGCGTCGATCTGCGCCGGCGGCGCCTTGGTCTTGACGGTGTAGACGAGGAACCCGGCGCCGAGGGCGGCAAGGGGCAGGGTGAGGAGGAGGAGTTTCAGTCCGTTGCGCATCATGCCTCGCTTTTCCGCGCGAAGGCGGCGAGTTGGAGATCGAGCAGGCGGCGCCCGTCGGTCGCGAGCAGCCCGGGGTCGTGGGTGAGGACGAGCCGCAGCGCGAGGCTCTGCATGACCCCCATCACCAGCGCCGCGATGTCGGCGGCAGGCACGTCGCCCCGCAACGCGCCCTCGGCCTGCGCCTGGGCGCAAAGCCGGACCAGCATGGTCTGGAACGCCGCCATCCGCGTCTGCATCGCCACCCGCACCACCGCGTCGTCGCTGGTCGGGTCGCGTGCGAGCATGATCTCGGGCAGCGCCGGGGTGCCTTCGATCAGGGCGAGCTGGCCGAGGACCAGCGCGCGCAGCCGGGCGAGCGCCGGTCCCTCGCTGGCCTCGGCCGCGTCGAGATTGCGCGCGACTTCGCCGCCGAGCCGGTCGGTGATCGCGCGCCAGAGCTCGGCCTTGGAGCGGTAGTGGCGATAGATCGCCGGCTGGGTGAGGTTCAGTCGCTCGGCGATGGCCACGGTGGTCACGCGGCCCGGCCCGCCCTCGAAGGCGAGCGCCAGCGCGGTGTCGAGGATCTGCGCCTTGCGGCCGTTCGGGGCCGCGGTCATGCGCGCCTGCCCGGGGTCGACAATGCCGCGAGCGTCGACCAGACCGCGGTGCGCAAGATGAGGGCGCCGGCCGTGCGCGGCTCCACCGGCGTGCCCGAGACGGCGACCCAGACAAAGGCGAGGCCCACCGCGCCGGTGGCCAGCGCGATGGCGAGGGCGAGCCGGTGCCCCCAGAGCTGCGCGCGCCACAACCCGACCGCGGCGGCGAGATAGGCGAAGCCGGCAAGGAAATTGAACCAGACGACGAAGGAAACGGTGTTGCCCGCCAGCTCTTTCGTTGCCTCCGGCCCGAACAGCACCGACGAAGACGCCGCGACCGTCGCCACTGCGAAGACCGCGGCGATGGCGCCGAGGATACGGCTACGGATGCGGTTGTGCGATTTCGGTTGCGACATCGGATGGTCCGTTCTCTTTGCGGCCGAATAGCGCCGCGGGCGGGGGTGTTATATCGATATAACACCTTGGTGGGAGAGGACTTGAGAAATGTCAAGTCTCGGCCTCTGGCGAGCGTGTGCGCGCGCGGGTGTGGGGCCGGCATGTCGTTGTTCCGAAAGGATCTTGGCGGACAGGCGCGGTGGGCCGGCAAACGGAACCCGAGGGTTCGACGGGACCGGAACACAGAGGGCAAGGCCACGCCTGGTGCGCGCTTTGAATGAGATCGTGTCGATTCGGTCCCGGGCTGGCGGCCCGCCCAAGCCGGACGGAACGGCGGTCAGCTGCCGTCTTCCGCCTGATCGAGCAGCCGGTCCACCCAGCGCGCCGCCGCCCAGGTGGCCGGAATGCCGAGCGGGAGCGACAGCACGAGCGCAAGCAGGGGTGAGAGCACGGGAAGCCCGACTGCCGCGCCAAGCAGAGAGGCGAGGAACAGGTTGACCGCGACCGCGGCGGTGACGAAGGGAAACAACACGACCGCAAGTTTGCGGCGCGACCACCGGAGTGCAGATGTGGGGCTGCCGTCCGACATGTGCGCCAGTCCTTTCGCGGGGCGTTCCCGTGCACAGCTCTTGTGCCACAGGATTCGCGGGCGCGACTTGATTTCGGTTAAGCCCTCGACCGCCCGGTTGCGCGAGACAGACGCTGCGGTCCGACACCGGGCGCGCGGGGCAATGAGACGTGATTTACGACGAAGACGTCGGCGCACTGCCCCGCCGCAGGTCCGATCGCGATCCTCGCGCGGGCCCGCTGGGCGCTCAGCCCGGCGGCAGCACCGCAACCTCGCGTTTCGCCGCGAGGCTGATCCTGACCCGGGTGCCGTCGGCCCGCGTGCCGATCACCGAGTACCGTTTGCCGGGGTCGGGCGCGAGGGCGACGACCGGCGCGTCGAGGATGATCCTGAGCCTCGCGAACAGGCCTTCTTCGGCCGCCAGGCTTTCCTCCATCCCGGTCTCGTAGGAATGAACGAAGCCTTGGTGGAAGGGTCCGGCGTCCTGGTAGAGGGCGATCTCCCAAAGCTCGGGGATACCATCGAGGGCGACGACAAAACTTCGCCGCGCCGGCACCGCGATCAGGGCCACGGCGCGGGTTTCCACATGGTCGCGCGACTCCAGCGGGCGGACATGGCGCACCGCGCCGGTCGCGGCGTCGGCGATGGCGAGCGACCTGCCCGCGTTCTCGAGCTGCGCGATCCATTTTCCGTCACCGCTCGGGACGTCGCCTCTGGAGGCACCGGCGGCGGCCAGGAAGAGGGCCGCGGCAAGGACGAATGGATGCATCCCTTGCTCCCCAAAGTGTCGGGCCGCCGGGGGTACCGGCGGCCCGAAGTGGCCCGGGGAACGGGACGTGTTGTCCCCCGGGACCTGGTTTCAGTAGATGTCGTGTTGCGTGTTGTAGACGTTGAACTTGCCGGTCGGCGTGATCAGACGCGGATCCTTGATGACCGTGACCACCTCGAGGGTCTTGTCGTCAATCACCACGATCGCGCTTTCCTTGTCCTTGGCGTTCCAGACCGAGAGCCAGACCTGGGTGCCGTCCTTGTTGAACTCGGGATGCACGACGCGCGGTTGCCCGTCTTCGATCCCGGCCCATTCGGCGATCGGCAGGGTGACGTACTCGGGCTCATCCTGGCCGTTCATCTCGGAGATCGTGAACACGCCCACGGCGCCGGAATACTCAGGCTCCGGGTTCAGCGGCGCATCGACATAGAGGTGGTCCGAGTTGGGATGCGTCTTGATGAACAGCGATCCGCCGCCGAGCGCGGTGAAGTTCTGCATCATCTTCCAGGCGTGGTCGGGGTTGCCTTCCGGATCGGTTCCGATCAGCGAGATCGTGTCGTCGCCGAGGTGCGATGTCGCCCAGACCGGCCCGAAGGCGGGGTGCACGAAGTTGGCGCCGCGCCCCGGGTGCGGGGTGTTGCCCTCGGTCTCGACCAGCGAGACCAGCTTGTTTTCCTGGGTGTCGATCACCGCGATCTTGCCGCGCGCGTTGGCGGCGACCAGGAAGTAGCGCAGCGACGAGTCGAAGCCGCCATCGTGCAGGAACCGCTCGGTCGCGATCTCGGTCGTCTTCAGGTTGACCAGATCGGAGTAGTCGACCAGCAGCGTCTTGCCGGTTTCCTTCACGTTGATGATGAACTCCGGCCGGTAATGCGACGCGACGATCGAGGCCACGCGCGGTTCCGGGTGATAGATCTGCTCGTCATAGGTGACGCCCCGGGTCGAGACGACTTTCAGCGGTTCGAGCGTTTCGCCGTCCATGATCACGTATTGCGGCGGCCAGTAGGCGCCCGCCACCGCGTAGCGATCTTCCCAGCCCTCGAATTTCGAGGTCTCGACCGACCGCGCCTCGATGCCGATCTTGATCTCGGCGACCGTGTCGGGATGTTCCATCCACAGGTCGATCATGTTGACGCGCGCATCGCGGCCGATCACGAACAGATAGCGCCCCGAGGCCGAGGTGCGCGAGATGTGCACCGCGTAGCCGGTGTCGATCACTTCCTCGATCGCGAAGGTGTCGCCGTTGATCAGGGCGATCTGGCCGGCATCCCGCAGCGTGACCGACATCAGGTTTTCGATGTTGATATCGTTCATCTTCTCGGTCGGCCGATCTTCCGGCGCGACCACCAGCTTCCAGGAGGCCATCATGTCGGGCATGCCCCATTCCGGCGGCGCGGGCGGATCGACCATGATGTAACGCGCCATCAGGTCGATTTCCGCTTCCGACAGTTCCCCGGAGGTGCCCCAGTTGGGCATCCCGGCGGGCGAGCCGTAGGTGATGAGATCGTTGAGATATTCGTAGCCGTTGTCACGGGTGATGTCGGTGGTCAGCGGCTTGCCGGTGGCGCCCTTGCGCAGCACGCCGTGGCATCCGGCGCAGCGCTCGAAATAGATCTGCCGACCGGTCTCGAACTCTTCTGCCGTCATGATCGGATCGTCGGGGCCGTGGCCAGGCACCTCTTCGTCGAGGGCGAGCTGTCCGATCGTGGGGATCGCGGGGGCTGTCTGCGCCAGGGCCGGGGCCAGGGGCGCGAACACGCCGAGCGCCGTGGCGGCGAGCAGGCGTGTGATGAACGGGTGGGTAAATTTAGGCATCGGGTCCTCCCTCCGTTTGACCAATGTGCAGCGACTGTCACGGGCCAGAATAGGCCTGTCCTTGACTTTTGTGAAGGCGAGCCCAGAAACGCCCGACCCGCGCGCAGACGCGCGAGCTTGACTTTTGTTAAGGACCGTTGGCCTCGCAACGACGATACCTGACGGGACGTAAACTCCAGAAGGGGGCTCTCTCATGAGCGAAGTCATGACGAAGAGCATGGCCCGCAATATCTTCTACGGCGGGTCATTGTTCTTCATTCTCATCTTCCTTGGGCTATCGGCCCATTCGCACCGCTACATCACACGAACCTCCACCGATTCCGCCACGCTCACCGACAGCGTGCGCAACGGCAAGCACCTGTGGGAAAGACACGGCTGCATCAACTGCCACACGATTCTCGGCGAAGGCGCCTACTTCGCGCCCGAGCTCGGCAACGTCATGACCCGCTGGGGCGTCGAAGAAGGCGACCACGAAGGCGCCTTCGAGGTGCTCAAGGGCTGGATGGACGCGATGCCCACCGGCATCGAGGGCCGTCGGCAGATGCCGAACTTCGGCCTTACGGATGAAGAATACCAGGCACTCGCCGACTTCCTGCTGTGGACCGACACGATCCGCAACCAGGACTGGCCGCCGAACGATGCCGGCTGAGGGGTAAGGAATCATGAAATATCAAACACAGAAGATTGCCTATTGGTACTTCCTGACCGCGATGATCCTGTTCGCGGTGCAGGTGACCATGGGCCTGGTCATGGGCTGGATCTACGTCGACGGCAACTTCCTCGCCGAGATCCTGCCGTTCAACATCGCCCGGATGCTGCACACCAACTCGCTGATCGTCTGGCTGCTCACCGGCTTCTTCGGCGCGGCCTACTACCTCGTGCCCGAGGAAAGCGAGCGCGAGATCCACTCGCCGACCATCGCCTATCTGCAGCTCATCATCCTGATCGTCGGCACCGCCGGCGTGGTGCTGACCTACACCTTCAACCTGTTCGAGGGGAACTTCCTGCTCGGCAAGGAAGGCCGCGAGTTCATCGAACAGCCGCGCTGGGTCAAGGCGGGGATCGTCGTCGCCGCGCTCCTGTTCCTTTACAACATCTCGCTGACGGTGCTGAAGGGGCGCAAGACCGCGATCACCAACATCCTTCTGCTCGGGCTCTGGGGGCTGTCGCTGCTGTTCCTGTTCGCCTTCTACAACCCCGGCAACCTCGCGCTCGACAAGCAGTACTGGTGGTACATCGTCCACCTCTGGGTCGAAGGCACCTGGGAGCTGGTGATGGCCGCGATCCTCGGCTTTTTGATGCTCAAGCTCACCGGGGTCGACCGCGAGATCGTCGAGAAATGGCTCTACGTGATCGTCGCCACGGCGCTGTTCTCGGGCATCCTCGGCACCGGCCACCACTACTACTGGATCGGCACGCCGGGCTACTGGCAGTGGATCGGCTCGGTGTTCTCGTCGCTCGAGGTGGTGCCGTTCTTCGGCATGATGGCGTTTGCCTTCGTCATGGTCTGGAAGGGCCGGCGCGATCATCCGAACAAGGCGGCGCTGCTCTGGGCGCTCGGCTGCGCCACGCTGGCCTTCTTCGGCGCCGGCGTCTGGGGCTTCCTGCACACGCTGCACGGGGTCAACTACTACACCCACGGCACCCAGATCACCGCGGCCCACGGCCACCTCGCCTTCTTCGGCGCCTATGTGAGCCTCAACCTCGCGATCATCAGCTACGCGATGCCGGTGCTCAAGGGGCGTGATCCCTACAACCAGGTGCTCAACATGGCCTCGTTCTGGCTGATGTCGGGCGGCATGCTGTTCATGACCTTCACCCTCACCTTCGCGGGCACGGTGCAGACCCACCTGCAACGGGTGAACGGCGAATACTTCATGGACGTGCAGGACCAGCTCTGGATCTTCTTCGTGATGCGCTTCGGATCGGGCGTCGCGGTGGTGCTCGGGGCGCTCCTGTTCATCTACGCCATGCTCGCACCCCGGCGGGAAATCATCACCCGCGGGACCGTGTCCGAGCCGGCGGAATGAGGCCCGACATGAGCCCGGCCATGGATGGCACATTGACCACGAAGGGGGCGGCGGACGCCCCCTTCTACCTTCCCCAGGGCGACGAGATGGCCGTGTTCGAGGCCGCCGCCGCCCATGACCTGCCGGTGCTGCTCAAGGGCCCGACCGGCGTCGGCAAGACCCGCTTCGTCGCCCATATGGCGGCAAGGCTCGGCCGGCCGCTCTACACCGTGGCCTGCCACGACGACCTGTCCGCCGCCGATCTGATCGGGCGCTACCTGCTCAAGGGCGGCGAGACCATCTGGGTCGACGGGCCGCTCACCCGGGCGGTGCGCGAGGGCGCGATCTGCTATCTCGACGAGGTGGTCGAGGCGCGCAAGGACGTGGCAGTGGTGTTGCACCCACTCACCGACGACCGCCGCATCCTGCCGATCGACCGCACCGGCGAGGAACTGGTGGCCGCGCCCGGCTTCATGCTGGTGGCGAGCTACAACCCAGGGTACCAGAACATCCTCAAGACCCTCAAACCCTCGACCCGCCAGCGTTTCCTCGCGCTCGATTTCGACTTCCCGGCGCCCGAACACGAAGTGGCGGTGGTGGTGCGCGAAAGCGGGCTCGACGAGGACCGCGTGCGCCCGCTGGTGCGGCTGGCGAACAAGCTGCGCGAGATGAAGGGGCAGGACATCGAGGAAGGCGTCTCGACCCGTCTGGTGGTCTATGCCGCGACGCTGATCGCCGGCGGCATGGGGGTCGAGCGCGCGGTGCGGGTGGCGATGATCGAGCCGCTGACCGACGAGCCCGACACACGGGCCGGGCTGCTCGATCTCGTGACCGCGATCTGGGGCTGAGACGATGGACCCGCTCGATCTGTTCGAGCCGGAAGAGGTGGTCGGCAAGGCCTGGCACCGCCTCGCCACCCATATCGGCGCGCCCGAAGCCCATGACGACCATGCCGTCGGCCTCGACGAGGTCGCCGCGCGGCTCGCGGTGTTCTTCCGCGGGCTCGGCGGGGCCGGGGCGGTCGAGATCCGGGCCGTCGCCGACGAGACCTCCGGCCACCGTCTGAGCTTCCTGCGCCGGCTCGGCACCGTGGCCGAAACCGTGCCGCGCACCAGCTTCGACGGCGCGGTGCTGCGCCTGCCGGCCCGGCTCGCCGTCTTCCCGGCCCGCGAGGCGAATGCGGCGCTCTACCTCTGGCTCGCCGCGCTGGCCGCCCATGCACCGGCGCCGGACGCGGCCGAAGACCCGCTGCAACGCGATCTCGCGACCCTGCGCGGCGCGCTGGCGATGATCGCCGCAACCCTTGCCGAGGCGCCCGGCCTCGCCGGGCTCTGGCGCGATCTCGCCGCCGCGCATCTCGCCATGCGGGCGCGCCCGGCGCTGCCCGAGGGCGAGGCGGCGGTGGAGGCGCTGGTGCGGCGCGCGCTCGGCGACCGCGCGCCGCTGCCGCCGCTCGCCGAGGTTTTCGCCGGGCTGATGCAGGGCGGCAACCTCGCCGCCGCCAACGCGCCCCGTCGCTACAAGCCTTTCGCCCCGGTGCCGCTCTGGCCGGAGCTGCGCCCGCTCGCCTTCGGCGACGCCGAGGCGGTCGAGACCCGCGAGACCGACCAGACCCCGGAGGGTCCGGGCGAGCCGGAAGGCCCCGCCCGCAAGGCGCGCCGCCACCGCACCGACCAGGCCGAGCGCAAGGACAGCTTCATCCTCCACAAGTTCGAGGCCATGCTCTCGGTCGCGCAATTCGTCAACCTCAACCGCCGGGTCGAGGACGACGACGAGGACAGCGCCAGGAAGGCCGCCGACGACATGGACGAGATCGGCCTCGGCCAGCTCGCCAAGGCGCCCGCGACCCGGCTGCGCCTGCACCTCGACCTCGCCCCCGAGGATGCCGACCTCGAAGCGCTGTCGGCCAAGCACGTCTACCCGGAATGGGATGTGCGCCGCGGCGTCTACCTGCCCGCACATGCCCGGGTGCTGGCGGCACCCGTCGAGGCCGCCACCGACCACGTCCACGCCTTCGACCCCAGGACCGAGGCCCGTATCCGCGCCGTGCGCCGCCAGTTCGAGGCGCTGCGCCCGTCGCTGGTCTCGACCCCCGGCCATCTCGACGGCGACGAGCTCGACACCGAACGCGCGGTGCGCGCGATGGCGGATTTCGCCGCCACCGGCGAGAGCGATGCCCGGGTCTGGCGCCAGTCGCGCCCGCTCGCGCGCGACCTCGCCGTCTCGATCCTGCTCGATGTCTCGCGCTCCACCGAAGGGGCGGTGAGCTGCGCGCGCGGCATTTCGCGCCAGATCATCGAGATCGAGCGTGAGGCGTTGGCGGCCCTCGCCTGGGGGCTCGACGCCTGCGGCGACAGCTTCGCGATCCACGGGTTTTCGTCGCTCCGGCGCGACCGGGTCTACCTGCACGAGGCGAAGCGGTTCGACGAGCCGATGAGCCGCACCATCGAAGCCCGCATCGCGGCGCTGAAACCCGGCTTCTACACCCGTCTGGGTGCGGCCATCCGCCATGCCAGCGCCGGGCTGGTCCCGCAATCGATGCACCGCCGCCTGCTGATCGTCATCACCGACGGCAAGCCCAACGACCTCGACCACTACGAGGGCCGCCACGGCATCGAAGACAGCCGCCGCGCCGTGCTCGAGGCCCGCCGGGCCGGACATTCGGTCTTCGGCATCACCGTCGACCGCGAGGCGAAAGCCTGGTTTGGCCGGATCTTCGGCCAGGGCGGTTTCGCCGTGGTGCCGGAACCCGACCGGCTCACCCAGGCGCTGCCGCGGATCTATGCGCAGATCGTGGGCCACTGATGAACCCACCGCCGACTGCGCTGCCCCAGGAGCGAAGCCTCCTCGAAGACCTGCCCGGGGATCTGATGATCTGGGTGCTGATCGTCTCCGAGCTTCTGGTGTTCGGCGCCGGGCTGCTCGGCTTCCTCGGCGCCCGCATCGCCGACCCGGAGGGCTTCGCCGGGGCCGCGGCGCATCTGCACCCGGTGCGGGCCGGGATCGGTACCATGGTGCTGGTGAGCTCCGGCGCGCTGGCCGCCCAGGGTATGCAGAAGGGCGGGCGCTGGCTCCTCGCCGCGGCCGGGCTCGGCGTCGTCTTCCTCGCGCTCAAATGGGGCGAGTGGTCCGACCTCGCGGCCGCCGGGATCGGCACCGAAACCCATGTCTTCTTCACCTTCTACTACCTGCTCACCGGCTTCCACGCGGCCCATGTGGCGGCGGGCATCGTCCTGCTCGCGCTGGTCGCCTGGCGGGCGCGCGCCCGTGAAACCGAAGCGGCGGTGGCGTTCTGGCACATGGTCGACCTGGTCTGGGTGCTGCTCTATCCGGTGATCTACCTGATGGCGGCGACATGACCGGCATCCTGCGCGCCTGGATCGTTCTGGTCGCGGCCTCGGCGGCGACAACCGCCTTCGCGGTCCTCCATGCCCATGGCCTGTGGGTCGCGGTCGCCTTGATCGCGCTGGCGCTGGTGAAATCCCGCGTGATCCTGTCGGACTACCTGGGGCTGTCCAGGGTCCCGCCGATCCGCCGCGGGTTCATGGCGGTGTTGATCCTCTGGGCCGGGGTCGCCCTGGCGCTGGTGTTCGCGGCTCAGCCCTGATGCCACGACACCGCGCGGTCGCGCTCGGTGTAGCTGCGCAGGCTCTCGACATCGTCGATCTCCGCCGAGTTCTGCTGCACCCGGACCCCCTGGTCGCGCAGCTTGGCAAAGGCGCGGCTGAGGCTTTCGGGTTTCATCCCCAGCCGGCCGGCGATCAGGACCTTGTCGTAGGGCAGTTCGACCGAGCAGGACCCGACCCGCGAGCGTGTCAGCTCGAGCAGGAAATCGGCCACCCGCTGCGGCCCGGTCTGGGCCTTGAGCTGTTCGACCTGCGCCACCAGGTTGTGAAGATGCGCATAGGTCGCGGTCAGCATCGAGATCGCCACTTCCGGGTTCTCATGCAGGTGTTTCAACAGGTCGCGCGCGTCGATCCGCATCAGCGTACAGTCGGTGACCGCCTCGGCAAACACCGGGTAACTGGCCCGGCGCAGCGCGACGGCCTCGCCGAAACTGTGGCCCTTGGTGAAGACCCCGACCACAGCCTCCGTCCCTGACGGTGCGATCCGGCCGAGCTTCACCCAACCGTCGAGCACGATGAAGATCGCATCGGCCGGGTCGTCCTGCGAAAAGATCGTGGTTCCACGTTCGGTCGATGTGACCGTCGCCCGCCCGAGCAGGTCTTCGACCACCGCGCCGGGCGCATTGGCCAACAGCAGGGAATCTCGTGCAATGCGCTGATGTGCCGGCTTCATCGTCATCCCCAAGGTGTCGCTCGAACGGCCATGCAAACCCGTCAGGTGAGGATCAAGGGGCGCGCGCGAGACCGCGCAACTTCCGCCGATTTCCCTTTTGGTCCTCTGTCGTGGGTTGCCCCCCCATCTCTCAAGGAGTTTGTCGAAGGTGTCTCGCAGAATCGTACATTGCCGTGAAGTTTCCTCTTCGGCCTCCAGACCCGGCCGCCCGGTCGGAGTTGCGAAAACCCCGGAAAACCCCGGAAAACACCGGCGCGCTGCAAGCGCAGCTCCGAGACCCCGGCCCGCTCTGCCGGCTGTGCCGCAACCGGTGAAACCGCCAGTGGCATCGGCGGGCGCGAACATCGGCCTCCGCCCACCCGGCCCTCCGGTGGCGCGAGACCGCGGGGCCGGTCGGATCCACGGTGCCCGGCGCCACCGCGCCGGGCACGGGTATCGTCTCGCCGGCCGCCGGCAGGGGCCGATGCGCGACGGAAAAAAAGAAGCTGCCAGGTCGTGATTTGGCTCTGTGCTTTCCCGAAAACTGGTATACTAGTATCTCAAAGCATCACGCGGTTCACCAGGAGTCAGACATGGCAAGACCCATCATTGGATTCATCGGCCTCGGCCTCATGGGCGGAAACATGGTCGCATGCCTGCAAAAGAACGGGTTCGACCTGATCGTCATGGACCTCGACAAGGACGCGGTTGCAACCGCAATCGCGCGCGGCGCCAAGGAAGCCACGTCGGGCAAGGCGCTGGCCGCGGCCGCCGACATCGTGATGCTGTGCCTGACCACCTCCGCCGTCGTCGAAAAGCTGGTCTACGCGGATGACGGGATCCTGGCCGGTATCCGCGAAGGCGCCGTGCTGATCGATTACGGCACGTCGATCCCCGCCTCCACCCGCAAGATCGGTGCCGATCTGGCGGCGAAGGGCGTGGGCATGATCGACGCGCCCCTCGGCCGCACCCCGGCCCATGCCAGGGACGGGCTGCTCAACATCATGGCCGCCGGCGACAAGGCGACCTTCGACAAGGTCAAGCCGGTGCTCGACGTCCAGGGTGAAAACGTCTTCTACCTCGGCGGGCTCGGTGCCGGTCACACCACCAAGCTCATCAACAATTTCATCGGCATGACCACCGTCAGCGCCATGAGCCAGGCCTTTGCCGTGGCCAGCAAGGCCGGGGTCGACCGGCAGCAGCTCTACGACATCATGTCGACCGGCCCGTCGAATTCGCCCTTCATGGGCTTTTGCAAGAACTACGCCGTCGACGGGGTGAGCGATCTCGGCTTCTCGATCAACAATGCCAACAAGGATCTGGGCTATTTCCTGGAGATGGTCAAAGACCTCGGCACCCGGTCGGAGATTGCCGAAGGCACCTCGCACAACCTCCAGGCCGCGGTCGACGCCGGCCTTGGCAACGGCAACGTGCCGGAAATCCTCGACTACTTCGTCAAGCTCAAGGGTTGATCGCGGCGACATTATAATGGCCCGGCCGGGTTCGCAGGAAACGGCCGGGCCGCCTTTCCCGCGGCGAAGACGGGTCAGACGGTCTCGCCGAGGGCGCGCACCCCGGCCTCGGCGCAGTCGAGATCCTGCGCCGGCGTGCCGGTACTGACGCCGACCGCACCGACCACGACGCCGTCCGACAGCACCGGCAGGCCGCCGGCGATCACCACCATGCGCCCGCCGAGCGCCGAGCTGATGCCGTAGACCGGCTTGCCGGGCTGCGCGACCTCGCCAAGCTCGTGCGTGGCCTTGCGGGTGCCGGCCGCGGTAAAGGCCTTGTCGATGGCAATCGCCCCGCTGGGGATCTTGGCCCCGTCCATCCGTTCGAAAGCGATCAGGTTGCCGCTTTCGTCGGTGACGGCGATGTTCGTCGGCACGCCGATCTCCTGCGCCCGCGCCCGCGCGCCGGCCAGCAATGCGCGAGCTTCGGCAATGCCGAGCCGTTTGATTGTCAGCATGGAATTCTCCCTTGTCCCCTTGCGCTCCGATCCGGCCTCGGACCGCCGTTCGTCGAGATTGTGCGCCGCCATCATGAGAAGAGGCACGGCCCACAGCAACACCGTAAACACACCGACGGTGCCCGCGACCCTACGCCCGAAGAACCCCAGGAGGTTGCCGTCGGCCTTGAACGCCGAGGCCGCGGCCCTGGCCGGACCCGGGCGACACGGGGGCACAGGGGTCACAGGGGTCACAGGGGGCACGGGCCCGGCAGTGGCGCGCGCCGGGTTGCGCCTGCCCGGGCCCGATGTCGGCAGCCGAGACACCGGATGCCGGCACGGCGAATGACGCGAAAGGGGCGGGCCGTCGCACGCCCCGGGACCGGCGGCCCGGCAAAGTCGCCAAGGCGGCACCGCGAATGCACCCAGCGTCGACCGGCCCCATTGATCCCGATCACCCGCATGGTCGAGAATGGAGCCGAAACCGGGGAACAAGACCCGTTTCCCCCATGCGTAACGGAGGGGTCCCGACCATGCCGAGGAGGACATCTCGCAACCTGCTGGTGCTCGTGTGGTGCCTCGCCGTGGCACAGGCGGGGGCCGCACAGGGCTTCGACGTCGCCTTTTTCGCGCAGGTCGACACCTTGGTCGCCGAAGCGCGCCTGGCGGACGCCGAAACCCTGGTCGAAGCCGAATTCCTCGCCGCCGACGCGCGCCCGCTCGAAGACCGCCTGAGCCTGCTCGATGCGCTCGCCGATCTGCAGGCGCAGAGCGGCAAGCCCGGCGACCGGGGCGACACGCTGTCGAACAAGGCCGCCCTGTTCGCGCGCGAATACGGCGCCGACCACCCCGACCTTGCCTCGATCTACGCAGCCGCCGGCGACGCCTACCTGGCGGGTGGTGCGGCGGACCGCGCCGTCGCGACCTACCGGGCCGCGCTGCGGCTCGACGAGATTTACCTCGACTGTGCCGGCCCGGCCCTGGCCGCCAGCCACCGCCGCCTCGCCGAGGCATTGGCGGCGGCCGGAGACGACCCCGCCAGCCTGCTGTCGCGGGCAAAGGCCGAGGATCCGGCGGCGCGCTGCGCGGGCCTGCCGGGCCGATCCACATCCGGCCGCAGCATCGCCGTCGCCGAGACAGGAGGCGAGCGAACCTTTGCCCGCGTCGAGCTGTTCTACGGCACCGACCGCAAACCCAGCGGCGCGCTGCGCCCGAACGACGTCTACGGATGGCAGCGCGGCCCGGTCGACTACGGGCGTGTCAGCGTCGCGATCCCGCGCGACCACAAGCCGGGCCAGGTCGAGACCCCGTCGCTGCTGCGGTTCGAATGGAAGGAAAACCCGGCGTTTCATATCGTCGTCACGGAGCTCGAACGGCTCGAGGAGAATGCCTTTTTCGATACCGTTGCGGCATCGCTCGAGGCCCGCGGGTCCGACGAGGTCTTCGTCTTCATCCACGGGTTCAACACCACCTTCGCCGATGCCGCCCGGCGCACCGCCCAGATCGCCTATGATCTGAACTTCGAGGGCGTGCCCCTGTTCTATGCCTGGCCATCGCGCGGAACCTCGCGCGCCTATCTCGCCGACGCCGCGACCGTACAGGTGAGCGCCCGCCGCCTTTCCGGCTTTCTCGAAGACGTCGCGGCGCGGTCCGGGGCCCGGCGCATCAACCTCATCGCCCATTCGATGGGGAGCCGGGCGCTGACCGAGGCGCTTGAACTCTACGCCGCACGGCGACCGGACGCGGAGGCGGTGTTTCACCAGATCATCTTCGCGGCCCCCGACGTCGACGCCGATCTGTTTGCACTGCAGGCCGGATCGATCCACCGGCTGGCCCGGCGGATCACCCTCTATACCTCCAGCGCCGACGCCGCGCTCAGCACCTCGCGCGCGCTTCACGGTGATGCGCCGCGCGCGGGCGGCGGCAGCATGCCCCCCGCCGTCGGGCCGGATTTCGATACCATCGACATGACGGCACTCGGCGACGATCTGCTGCAGCACGCCTATTTTGCCAACGACGCTTCGGCGCTCGCCGATATCCTGTGGCTGTTCTGGCGCAACACGCCGCCGGTCGCGCGGTGCGGCATGGTCGAGGCCAGGGTCGCCGAAACACTCTACTGGGTCCATCGATCCGAGCTGTGCGACCGCGGGCTGATCCTGCCCGCCATCACCCTGGCGCGCCGCTTCGGCGCGGCCGCAATCGACCATGTCGAGGCCCTGTTGGCCACCGCCGGGAACGTCACGGCCGCAGCCGAACTCGAAGCGCTCCAGGACGTGCTCGCCGACATCCTGAACGACTGAACCGCAGCTCCCGCGCGGCCTACTTCAGCTCCGTCGTGATGACGTAGGCCGCCGCCGCGCGCGCATCCGACCGCATGTCCATGACCGTCAGCCAGATCGTCCCCGGTGTGCCGACGGGAATGTCGCCGTAGACCGGTGCGCCGGCGCGCGGCGGCACGATCCAGTCGACGATCACGGCCCCATCGGCATTGAGCGCCCGGAACCCGATGTCGAGGGCCGGGTCCACATCCTCGATCGACACCGACAGGGTGCCGGCCCGGTCCACCTCGATCCGGTACCAGTCGACGTCGCCGCGCGGCAGGATATGGCCGGCGTGCGCGGTGCCGACCGCGAGCGGGGCGGCGGCGCCGAAGCTGTTGTTGGGTTCGAGCGGGTCGGGCGCGGCGCGGAAGGTCGTCTTCAGCACGGCGTGCTCGATCGCACGGTCGTCATCGCGCCCGTCCATGATCTCGAGAAAATAGGTGCCCGCCGCCGGCAGGTCGACAAAGCCTTCGGTCACCCCGCCCTTGCGGTAGGGTGGGACCCAATCCTGTATCACCGCGCGCTCGGCGTTGTAGAAACGGTAATGGAGGTCGAGGTTGGCCGGGCTCGGGTCGATGATCGCGGTGAGCTCGCCCGCACTCGGCGCCTCGATCCGGAACATGTCGCGGTCGCCGCGCGGCAGGATGTTGAACAGGATCTCGCCGCCCATCGTCAGCGGCCGGGCATCGGTGTAGGAATTGTTCGGCTCGTACGGGTCGGGCTGCTCGGTATAGGTGAGGGCCAGGTCGAACGCGGTCGCGCTCGACGCGTCGTCGCGGTTGTCCCCGACCTCGACATAGTAGAGCCCCGGACTGGGCAGATCGGCGAAGCCCAGGGTATCGCCGCCGGGGCGGGGCGGGCTGAACCAGTCCCGCAGCACGCCCTTCTCGGAGTTCAGCACCCGGATGATGACATCGAGATTGTCCGGTACGCCGGTCGCGGCCAGATCGAGCGTGCCGGGCTGGTCGACCCGGATGACGATCCAGTCGCGGTCGCCGCGCGGGAAGATGGCCACCCGATGCCTGCCGGTCGCGGGCTGTGGCGCGGCCCGGCCGAAACTGTCGTTGGGCTCCATCGTATCGTCGATCGGCTGGAACCCGAGGGCGAGGGCGAAGGTCTCGACCGCCGCCGCATCGTCGCGGTTGTCCCTGACCTCGAGGAAGTATTGCCCGGGCACCCGCAGTTCGGCTTCGAGATAGGTGTCGCCACCGGCCCTGGGCGGCGATACCCAATCGCGCACGACATCGCCGCTGTAGTTGCGCACCCGCATGATGACATCGAGAGTGGCGGGAACCTCCGTCGCAGCCGCGCTGAACAGCCCGGGACGATCGACGAAGAAGCTCAGCCAGTCGCTGTCGCCGCGCGGGAAGATGGTCGGGCGCAAGCTCGCATCCACGGTCACCGGGCGGAAGCGGCCAATCGACGGATTGGGCTCATAGGGATCGTCCGCCGGGCGGAAATCGACCTCGACGGTGAAGGTCTCGGCGCTCGCCGCGTCGTCGCGGTTGTCGCGCAGCTCGATCCAGTACGACCCGCCGAGCCCGACCGGAAACACCGCGTCGAGCGGCGCGCCCGGCCCGGTCGGCACCTGCCAGTCGGCCGCAACGACCCGGTCGGCGTTGTAGACCCGGGCGATGACGTCGAGCTCCGCCGGTGGGGCGGCGATCGACACGGTGATCTCGCCGGCGAGCGGAACCTCGACCCGGTACCAGGCCTGCTGGCCGCGTTCGCCGATTCTGGTCTCCACGCGGACTGCGAGCGGCAGCGGGCGGGCGGCGGCGAAACCGCGTCCGGGGCTCGGATCGGCAATCGCGACCGCGGCTCCCGAGGCCCATCCGCTCGGGTCCGGCACGCGCAAGCCCTCGACCCATGCGGGCGGTTTGATCGGCTGGTCGCCGAACAGCCGCCGGTCGGCCGAGCCTCCCATGCCAACCGTCCCGCCGGCATCGGCGATCTCGACGGGGGCGAAGGTCTCCGACGGCGCCGCAGGCTCGGGCGTTTCGGTCACCGCGGCCCCGGCACCACCGCCCGGCTCGGGTGCGGGCGCCGGGGTGGCCGCTTCTGCCGCGACATCGCCGCTCGCAGGCGCCGGGTTCAGGTAGACTTCCTCGATCAGCCGCACCAGCAGTTCCGGCCGTTGCGTACCGCCGGTCTTTTCGATGACCCGCCCCGCCACACGCCGCAGCATCAACCCGACCTCGACCCCTGGCGCATCGATCTCTGCCAGCAGCGCCTCGGTGTAGGGGCTGTGGCTGCTCTCGCCGTCGTCCGCCACCCGTCCGGCCGCCGCGGCATAGGCGACGATCGCCCCCTTGCCGCTGAGCGGAATCAGACCGAGCCCGCGCGAGATGCCGACCGACCGGCTGCCGCTCCGGAGCAGCTCGGGGAACGGATTGTCCCGGCAGGCATCCAGGATCACCAGCGAGACCTCGGCGCGCTTTTCCATCTCCGAGACGATCCAGCCCGCGTCGATGGCGCTGAAGCGCAAGGTCTCCTCGCTGTCGGTCGCCACGTCGGTCGGCAGCAGAAAACTCTGGGCGCCGACCTGAACCCCGTGTCCGGCGAAGTAGAACAGGGCGATCTCGGCACCCTGGCTCTGCCGGTTGAACGCGGCGAACCGGGTGACCGTCTCGTTCCCGGTCGCATCCAGCAAAAGCGTGGTCTCGAACCCGAGCCCGTCGAGCGCCTCGGCCATCGCGCTTGCGTCGTTTCCGGGATTGGCGAGCGACGCGGCGCCCTTGTAGGCGCTGTTGCCGACGACGAGCGCATAGCGCCCGTCGGCCATTGCCGCAGCCATCGAAACGACTGCGAGCAGGATGACCAGAACCGAAAAGAAGCCATTCCGCATCGGAGCCCCCGAACATCCGCGCGCCTGCACACGATACCACGGATGACCGATCCGATCCAGCTTTGGCCGGCCTCCGGTCGCTGCGCGCAGGGAGCCTGGAGCGGGCTTTGTCGGGGGCATGCCGGTGCGGCCAGACCCCGGCATGTCTTGGCGCGCTCGCAGGCCACCCCCCGCGCGGCCCACAGCGGGGGGTCGCGGGCGTCCCTGATCCGCGGCATCCGGCTTTCGGTCGTCACGCCCAGAACGCCCTCAACGCCGGCCGAGCCAGTCACCGGCCCGGTCCGAAACCGGCGGCCGGCGGCGATGGCTTCGCCCGGATTGTGACACAGAAGCGCGCGCCCTGCCGACAAGCGGCCTTCCGCTCGAAACCTGTCGCACGGATGTTGCGCGTGTCGCGCCAGACCCTGGTCTCAGGCCTTCCGGATCCGCGTCAGAGGAATTGTTGCAGCAACGTCCGCGCGCTGTCGCGGAGTTTCAGCGCACCGGCCTTCGACAGGTGATCGCCATCCCGGAACATCAGCGTTTCGCCCGCGAAAAGCGGGCAGCGTGACGGGCCGCAAAGGCCCGCCAGGATCGGAACGTAGGAGGTGTTCGCATGCGTCGCCGCGAGCGCCATGAAACCGGGCTCGTAGACCGACCGCTGTTCATTCGCGACGCGCGCATCGAGCCCCGAGAGATCCGCGCGCCCGAACTTGTGTGCCCGCAGCATGGACTTGATATTCAACGCCTCGCCGCTGGGCACATCGTCGAGAAGGACGATCCTGATACCCGGCAGGCGTTCGGAAAACCGCTGGAGCCCGTGCAGGGTCGCGGTGGCGTTGTAATCCGACCCGCTGCCGTCGTAGCTCTCGTCTTCCCAGATATCGCCGGTATGGCGGTAGGTGTAGCCGCGCATCTGATGCAGCCAGTAGCCGGTGACGAAGACCGTCGTGATCTCCGGCCGGGCCTCGATGAACGCGACCAGGACGTCGGTCTGCGTGCCCCAATCGAGGCTGCCGCGCCGTGACACGCCGAGAAGCGGGCGAAAATCCGAGTTGGTGTACTGGTAGCCAGCCGCGCCCAGGTCTTCGGCCGCAGCGAAGATCGCCGGGCTCAACACGCCGGCATGGCTGTCGCCGACCAGGACGAAACTCGGCTCGGCACCGGCGTCGCCGAGCACGCAGACATCGCCGAGGCGGCCCCGATCAGGTGTGACGAAGTGGCATTCCGGGCCGTCCTCGGGCGCCTCCTCGTAGGTCAGGGCGAGGAAATCGTCCGACATCCGGCCGGGAAGGCCGTTGGTCTTGGCGATGACCCCGCCGACCATGACGGCGACGACCAGGCCCGCGAGGGCACCCGACAGAATCTGGCCCCGTCCGAGCCGGTGGCGGTCGCGGAACGGCGCCTCGATGAAGCGCCAGGACAGGTATCCCAGTGCGATCGAGAGCGCGACGCAGACCAGCCCCTCCAACACCGTCGGCGCGCGGCCGGTCACATAGAACCGCAGCGACAGAACCGGCCAGTGCCACAGGTACACGGAATAGGATATCCGGCCGATGAAGACGAAAGGTGCTGTCGACAGCAGCCGCGACACCGGCGTTTTCGCGATATCCCCCGTCGCGATCATCAGCAATGCGCCGATGCAGGGCAGCAGCGCCGCGACGCCGGGAAAGCGCGTTTCCGGGCCGAAGGCGACGACCGCGACCAGCACGGCCACGAGCCCGGCGACCGCGAGCAGCGACGCCTGCCAGGGGCGGCCCGCCAGCGGTTTCAGCCACCCCGAGGCCGCCGCCATCGCCAGGAGCGACCCCAGAAAGAGCTCCCACATGCGATACTGCGGCAGGTAGAACGCCGCATCCGGCGCCTCGGCGGTCGCCCACACCGACAGCGCAAACGAAACCGCGGTCAGCAGCGCGAGCACGGCGAAGACCCGCAGCGCGCGCAGGGCCCGGTACAGGACCCAGAGCAGGAGCGGAAACACCAGGTAGTACTGTTCCTCGATGCCGAGGGACCAGGTGTGCAGCAGCGGCTTGAGCTCCGCCGCCTCGGTGAAGTACCCCAGCTCGCTGAAGAACCAGACATTCGACACGAACAGCGCGGCCGCCGCCAGGCTCTTGCCGAAAGCATCCAGGTCTTCGGGGATGAACAGTGCGGTCGCGGCCAGGGTCACGATCACCATCATCGCAAACAGCGCCGGCAGGATGCGGCGCGCGCGTCGTTCGTAGAAACCGAGGATCGAGAACCGATCGGCCTCGATATCGGCCACCAGCAGGCTGGTAATCAGATATCCCGAAATCACGAAAAACACATCGACGCCGACAAACCCGCCGCCAAGCCCGATCCCGGCGTGGAAAATCACCACCGGCAAGACGGCGACCGCGCGCAAGCCGTCGATATCGCGCCTGTAGTTCAACCTCACAAAGGCACCTCGTCAAGGCAACGGTTATTCAATGGGCCGCGGGCGGGCCCAGGTCACAGGTCGCAAATGTCGGAATAGTCGATTGCCCCAATTCAAACCCGCCCGGCTGGCAAGCTCGCCGATCCCGGGTTGAAAATCAAGATCTTGTGACCCCTGCAGGGCGGCTGCGCGATGAAAACCGGCATCTTTCTCGGACTTTGAACCCTGCCGCTTTTCCGCGTCGCCGACAATCGGGCGAGACACCTTCGATATTCTCCGAAACGGAAACGATGCGATGTCCCGGGCAGAGCTCCCATCTGAATTCCTTTGCAAAGTGTCGGTGCGCGTGTGCCCGCCGCGTCTTGGCAGCGCCCGCAGCTCTTGGCGGCATTTCGGCCCCGGCCGGGCCGGTTTCGGGCTCCGGCGGGATGCCGCCCGTTCAAATGGGTTTTCCGTCTCTCCGACCCCAGCGACAGGCCCGCGCCTGCGACGGGTCCGCCCGCGGGGGGGCGTCCGGCGGTCGCTGCGCCGCGAACGCTACGACCCGCCCGGCGCCCCGCGACCTGCCCGTCCGGTACCTGCGAAGCGGGGCGGATCGAGCTCCGGTCAGGGCGCGCCTGGCGACCTCACCATCGCGTCGATCCGTGCGAGGGCATCGGCGCGGCGAACATCCAGGACCTGCATTCCGGCAGCACCGGCGGCCAGGATACCCTGTTCGGAATCCTCCAGCACCAGGCAGTCTTCCGGGGCGACCTCGAGCCGGGCTGCGGCGAGCCGGAAGATCGCCGGGTCGGGTTTCGGGCGCCCGGCCTCGACTACCGTGACCACAATGTCGAACAGCCCGTCCAGGCCGGCCCCGCGCAGGATCGACCAGACGACGTCGGTTTCCGCATTCGAGCCGACGGCCATCGGCACCCGGCCCTTGAGCCGGCGCGCCAGCGCGGCGACCGGCGGGTTTTCCACCACGGTGGCGAGGGCGCGTTCGATGGTCATGGCGCGGCTGTCGACGTTGAGGCGGGCGTGATCGAGCGCCGCGTCGTGGTGCGCGGCGAAGGCGGCGATCAGGTCATTGCGGTCGAGGCCCTTGCGGGTCTCGTACCAGGCGCGCTCCATCCGCGCGCCCTGGCGGGCCAGAGCATCGTTGAAGGCGTCGAAATGAAGGCTCGCCGTGAGCGCCAGGGTTCCGTCGCAATCGAAGATGACGGCTTTTGCCTCAAGCCCGGTCATCGCCATCCGCCTGTGAAAGTGCCGCGTCGAGTGCCGCGATGTCGAACGGCTTGGCGAGGGTCACCAGGGCCGCGCCGTATTGCCCGCCGAACGGGGTCGTCGCCGGGAGCCTCCCCGACACGACCGCGACGGCGCCGGACGCGCCCGACGACAGCGCCGCCGACGCGATCCGCCACCCGTCGGGCTTGCCGGCGAGCGACAGATCGGAGACCACGAGGTCGAACCGCGCTTCGCCGAGCCGCGTCAGGGCCTCGTCGCAGGTGGCCGTCGCGACGACCTCGTCGGCGTGGTCGGTCAGCGCGGCGCGTGCGGCCGTGAGATCGGCGGGGTCGTCCTCGACGAGCAGGACCCGGCCCCAGTGCCGCGCCGTCTGCGCCGCCGGTCGGGCCCGGGGCAGGATCATCCGCACCGTCGTGCCCTCACCGGGGGCGGAGCGGATCTGGACCTCGCCGCCGGACTGGCTGATGAAGCCGTAGACCATGGCAAACCCGAGCCCGGTGCCGGTGCCGTCGGCGCGGGCGCTGTAGAACGGTTCCATCGCATGTTCGGCGGTCTCGGCGCTCATCCCGCGCCCGGTGTCGGCCACTTCGATCGCCGCGCGGTCGCCCTCGTCGGCGACCCGGATCGTGATCGCGCCCGTGCCGTCGATCGCCTGAGCGGCGTTGAGACAGAGGTTGAGCAGGGCGCTTTCGAGCTGCCCGGGGTCGACGCGCACCTCGATCGGCGCCGGCGCGGCCCTGGTCTCGAGCACGATCTCGTCGCGCAGGGCCAGCGCCACCAGGTCGGCCATGCCTTCGACCAGCCCGTTGAGCTCGACCACCTCGGGCACCAGTTTCTGCCGGCGGGCAAAGGCGAGCAGGCGTTGGACCAGCGCGGTGCCGATCTCGGCGGCGCTGGCGATCGAGCCGACCAGTTCGCGCTGGGTGTCGCGCGAGGCGGTTTCCATCAGGTGCAGGCTGGCGTTGATGGTCGAGAGGATATTGCCGAAATCATGCGCCACCTCGCCGGTCACCTTGCCCAGAGCCTCGATCCGGCGGATCTGCTGCATCCGGTCGTCGAGCTGGCGTTGCTCGGTGACGTCGGCGATCAGCACCACCGAACCGCCCCCCGGCAGCGGGCTGGCGCGGCGCAGGGCATAGTGGCCGTCGGCGGTGGTCAGCATGCTGCTGCCGGCGGGGCCCGGTGCCTCCTGCCAGCCGCCCCGGGCGATGAGGGCGTCGAGGCCGACACGCTTTCCCGGCAGCGCCGGGTCGAGCCGCAGCACCTGGGCCAGACGGTCGTTGCGGGCGATGATCGCGCCGGTCTCCGACAGGATCGCGACCCCGTCGGTGATGCCGTTCATCATCTTTTCGAACAGCGCGGTGCGCACGGCAAGGCGGCGGTTGGAACGGTCGAGCCGGATCGCGTTGGCACGGAAGATGCGAAACGCGTGAAACAGCTTGCCGATCTCGTCTCCCGCGCCCTCGCCGCGCGGCAGCCGCAAGCCGCGGTCGCCGGCGGCCAGACGCATCATCGCATCGGAAACGGCGCGCAGGTTGCCGGTGACGTATCCCGACACGTAGAGCGCCGCCGCGAGCGCGAGGGCGGCGGAGGCAAGGGCCGCGAACAGGATCGTGCTTTTCTGCAGCGCGATCGCACTGACGGTTTCGGCCCGCTCGACGGCGATTGCGGCCTGTGCGTCCGCGGTCACCGCCTCGGCATGGGCGATCACCACCGCCGCGCCGCGTCGCACCCGGACCAGCGCGCCCTGAGCGCCGATCTGGTGGGTCAGCTCGAGACGGCGCAGTTCGAACAGCCCGTCGCGCCCTTCGGCATACGACACGAGGTCGGCGAGATCGGCGCGCCCGTCGCGCATGCCGTCGTCGGTGGCGACCCGCCGCAGCAGGTGGTAGGCCCGCTGGTATTCTCCTACCCCGATCAGGTTTTCGGCCCGCCCGGCGCCGAGCAGGGCGGCGGCGAGCCGCTGGAGCGTGAACCAGTCCTGGCGCTCGGCCAGCGGGGTGTCGGTGCCGGCGGCCCGCAGGGCAAAGCGGCGCTCGGCCTTGGCGAGGGCGGCGTTGATCCGCAGGGTCTGGTCGCGGTAGCCGGCGCGGGCCTTCATGTGCGCGACCATCTCTTCGGTCGCGGCGCGCATGTCGGCAAGCGTCGTCGCCAGCGCGTCGCCCTCGGCCAGCCCGGCGGCGATCTCGTCGATCACGCCGACCGTCGTCGCGCCCTCCTGGGCGATGCGAAACGGGCTGTCGATCAGCAGCATGTACGGCGCCCGGGTGGCGATACCGGCGGCCTGGCGCGACAGCGTCAGCGCCGCGTCGACGGCGGCGAGCGTGTCGCCGTGCAGCCGGTTGACCCGGCCCGTGGTGCGGTCGAGGGCGGCCCAGGCGATGGCCCCGACCAGGAAGGTCGCCAGGGTCAGGGCGGCGAGCGCGAACAGCAACCGGGCACGCACCGAGACCCGTTTCATCGTGCCGGCCCGGTGAGGAAGATATAGCCCTGGCCGCGCCGGGTCTGAAGGTGGACGGGTTTGGACGGCACCGGCTCGATCTTGCGCCGCAGCCGCAGGATCAGCACGTCGATGGTGCGGTCGCCGTAATGGCCGAGATCGGTGCCCAGCTCGGCCATCAGCTCGGTGCGCGGGATCACCCGGCCGGGGCTGAGCACGAAGTATTCGAGCAGCCGGTACTCGGCATTGGTCAGCGCGACCTCGGTGCCATCCGCCCCGACAAGCTCGCGCCGGTCGAGATCGAGCTGGCGGGTGCCAAAGCCGATGAGCCGCCCGGCGTCGCGGTCGGGCGTGGTCATGTCGGGGTGTCCCGCGCGCCGCAGTACCGCCCGGATCCGGGCCACCAGTTCGCGCGGATTGAACGGCTTCATCATGTAGTCGTCGGCCGCGGTTTCGAGCCCTTCGATCCGGTCGCCCTCGTCGCCGCGTCCGGTGAGCATGACGATCGGCAGCCCGTGGCGCCGCCGCAGGGCGAGGGCGAGGTCGAGCCCGTTTTCGTCGGCCAACCGCAGGTCGATCAACGCGAGGTCGATCCCGGGTTCCGGTCCGAGGGCATGAAACCCGGCACCGTCGGCCAGCGGCACCACGTCGAACCCGCTGTCGCGAAGCAGGGCGGCGACGGTCCGCCGAAGATTGGCGTCATCGTCGATCACCGCGACCACGGGTCGCCTGGCTTGGCGGGCCTCCATAGGTGTCACGCGCCTCCTGTGCGCTCGACGGTTGCGGGGCGACCATGCGCCGGGGCAGGGGCCATCGTCATCCCCCCCGAAACGGGTTTGTAACATTGTTCATCAAAAAAACACCGCCTTCGTCGCGATGATAGCGCTCACAACGCTCGCTTGACGCCGGAGTTGATGCAAGACTTGCGCCGACCGCGCGGTGGAGGACTGCGTGGCAAGTCTGGGAGGACTCCATGAAAAAGACACTCACTCTCGGTGCCATGGCTCTGACCGCCGGCCTCGGCACGTCGGCGGCAATGGCCCAATCGCTCAACGTGGTCTGCTCCAACGAGCAATCCTGGTGCGACCTGATGGCGCAGAATTTCGAGATCGACACCGGCATCGACGTCGCCATCGTGCGCAAGTCGACCGGCGAAACCCTGGCCCAGATCCGTGCCGAAGCCGGCAATCCCAAGGTCGATGTCTGGTGGGGCGGCACCGGCGACCCGCACCTGATCGCCGCCGCCGAAGACCTGACCGTGCCCTCGGGCGTCGATGTGTCGGGCCAGCTCGGCTGGTCGCAGAGCATGACCGAAATGTCCGGCGGCAAGGCTGTCGGCGTGCATGTCGGGCTTCTCGGCATGATCTACAATACCGAGGTTCTCGCCGAGAAGGGGCTCGCGCCGCCGGCCTGCTGGCGCGACCTTGCCAAGCCCGAATACGAGGGTGAGATCCAGGTGGCCAACCCGCAATCGTCGGGCACCGCCTATACCGAGCTCGCCACGCTGGTGCAGCTGTTCGGCGAAGACGAGGGCTTCAAGCTTCTCGCCGAGATCGGCCGCAACGTGAACCAGTACACCAAGTCGGGCTCGGCCCCGGGCAAAGCCACCGCGCGCGGCGAAAACACCATCGGCATCGGCTTCATGCATGACATGGTGAACCTCAAGAAGCAGGGCTTCCCGGTCGAGATCGTCGCGCCCTGCGAAGGCACCGGCTACGAGGTCGGCGCCGTGTCGATCATCAACGGCACCCAGAACATGGACGAGGCCAAGCAATGGGTCGAATACGTGATCTCGGCGCCGGCGCAATCGGCCGGGCTTTCGGTGGGGGTCTACAACATCCCCTCCAACCCCGACGCCGAGACCGACCCGGACGCGCCCGACATGGCGGCGGTCAAGCTGATCGACTACGACTTCGCCACCTATGGCGCCTCCGATACCCGCGCGCGTCTGCTGCAGCGCTGGGAAGCGGAAGTGAAAGGGGCCGGCGGCGTCGTCGAGGAATGATCGCGCTGTGCGCATGATCGGCGACCGGCCCTGCCTTGTGCGGGGCCGGCGCCAACGGGGGCGAGCGGCATGAGACGCACGGCGTTGTTCTGGCTGATGGTCGGCGTGGTCGGCTGGGCGCTTCTGCCCTGGTACATGGCCGAGGGCGGGTTCTGGCGCTTCGGCTGGATCGCGCAGCTCGTCGGCGACAGCCGCTCGGGCCTGTTCTGGTCCACGGCCGGACGGTCCTGGCTCTGGTTGCCGGCGCTGGGCCTGGTCGGCGCGGCGATGACGCTCGTCGTCACCCGCAGCCAGCTTGCCGGCGCCCGCGGTCTGGTGCTGTCCGGCGCCGCGGGGCTTGGGCTTCTGATCGGCCAGGCGACCCTCGTGGGCACCCGGTACGGGCTGTTCGAGGGCGAAAATCCCGGCATCGGCGCCGGCGCCTCGGTGACCGCGGCGGCGCTGCTGTTCATCGCCACCACCGGCATCTCGGGCCTCGGCAAGGGCCGCGGCGATGCTTTCGTGACCGGTCTGGTCGGCGCCATCGTGGCGCTGGTGGTGACCTTCGTCTTCTTCCCGCTCAGTTTCATCCTGGTGCGCGCCTTCGAGCTCAAGGACGGCGCCGGCTTCGGGTTCACCGAGTTCTTCCCGCGGTTCTTCTCGTCGAACGTCTGGGGGCTGGGCTGCCTCACCGGCAGTGGCTATTGCGGGCCGGCGATCAATTCGTTCCTGCTCGGCTTGTCCACCGCGGCGGGCACGACCTTCATGGGGCTGATGTTCGCGCTGATCTTCACCCGCACGGATTTCAAGGCGAAGAAATTCCTGCGGGTGCTCACGGTGCTGCCGATCATCACCCCGCCCTTCGTCATCGGCCTCGCGCTGATCCTGCTGTTCGGGCGCGCCGGCACCATCACCGAATTCTTTTCCTGGGCCTTCGACTGGGAAAAGACCCGCTGGCTCTACGGCTTCAAGGGGGTCTGGCTGGCGCAGATGCTCTCGTTCACCCCGATCGCCTTCCTGGTGTTGATCGGCGTGGTCGAAGGTGTCAGCCCGTCGATGGAAGAGGCCAGCCAGACGCTCGACGCCGACCGCTGGCAGACCTTCCGCTACGTCTCTTTCCCCTTGATGCGTCCCGGCATCGCCAACGCCTTCCTGCTCGGCTTCATCGAGTCGATTGCCGATTTCGGCAATCCGCTGGTGCTGGGCGGCAATTTCAACGTGCTGTCGACCGAGATCTACTTTGCCATCGTCGGCACCATCGCCGACCCGGCAAAGGCCGCGATCCTGTCGATCACGCTGCTCACCTTCACCCTGTCGGCCTTCCTCGCGCAACGCTTCTGGGTCGGCAAGAAAGACTACGCCACCGTCACCGGCAAGGCCGATTCGGGGCGCCACGCGGCGTTGAACCCGGCGCTGCGCTGGACCGCCTATCTGGTGGCGCTGCCCTGGGCTTTCTTCACCATGGTGCTCTATGCGCTCATCATCTTCGGCTCTTTCGTCAAGCTCTGGGGCTACGACCACACCTTCACCTTCGAGCACTACCTGCGCGGCTTCAAGATCGTCGCCCGCAACGGGCTGCACTTCACCGGTGCTGCCTGGGACAGCTACTTCACCACGCTCACGATCTCGGCCATCGCCGCGCCGCTCACCGCCGCCGTGGGCCTCGCCACCGCCTATCTGCTGGTGCGCCAGAAGTTTGCCGGCAAGAACGCCTTCGAGTTCTCGACCATGCTGTCCTTCGCGATCCCGGGCACGGTGATCGGCGTCGCCTATATCCTGGCGTTCAACTTCCCGCCGATCGAGCTTACCGGCACCGGTCTGATCCTGATCGTCGTCTTCATCTTCCGCAACATGCCGGTCGGCGTGCGCGGCGGGATCGCGGCGATGAGCCAGCTCGACAATTCGCTCGACGAGGCCTCGATCATGCTCGGCGCCAATTCCGCCACCACGCTGCGCCGGGTGATCCTGCCGCTGATGGGTCCGGCCATTCTGGCAGCGCTCACCTACAGCTTCGTGCGCGCGATCACCTCCGTGTCGGCGGTGATCTTCCTCGTCTCCGCCCGCCACAACATGGCCACCAGCTTCATCGTCGGCCGGGTCGAAAACGGCGAATACGGCATCGCCATCGCCTATGCCTCGGTGCTGATCGTCACCATGCTCGTCGTCATCCTCGCCATGCAACTCGTGATCGGCCGCCGGAAACTGCGGCGCGCCGACCGGGTCGAAGCCCACTAGGAGAAGACCATGCCCAAGGGGTCCGTCCGTTTCGAGAGCGTCACCAAGCACTTCGGCGAGGTGGTCGCGCTCAAGCCGCTCGATCTCGACATCGCGCCCGGCACGCTGGTCACGCTGCTCGGCCCCTCGGGCTGCGGCAAGACCACCACGCTGCGCCTCGTCGCGGGGCTCGAGCCGCCGACCTCGGGGCGGATCTTCATCGGCGATGAGGACGTGACCCACCTGTCGGCGACCTACCGCAAGGTGTCGATGGTGTTTCAATCCTACGCGCTGTTTCCGCATATGACCGTGGCGCAGAACGTGGCCTACGGCCTCACCGTCAAGCGCGTCGCCAGGGACGAGGCCCGCGCCCGGGCCGAGGAGGGGCTGGCGATGGTCGGGCTTCAGGGCTTCGGCGACCGCCTGCCGTCGGAGCTTTCGGGCGGTCAGCAACAACGGGTGGCGGTGGCGCGCGCCATCGTCCTCGAACCCGAGGTGCTGCTGCTCGACGAGCCGCTCTCGAACCTCGACGCCAAGCTGCGCCGGCACGTGCGCGAAGAGATCCGCGAAATCCAGCAGCGGCTGAACCTCACCGCGATCTACGTCACCCACGATCAGGAAGAGGCGATGGCCGTGTCCGACCGGATCATCGTGATGAAGAACGCCGAGATCGCCCAGGAAGGCGCGCCGGCCGACCTCTACGAGCGCCCCAACTCGGCCTTCATCGCCGATTTCATTGGCGATGCCAACCTCTTGGAGGTGGAGGTCGTGCGCGCCGGCGAGACCGTCGAGATCGTGCTCGATGGCAGGCGTCTCACCCTGCCGACGGCCTTTGCCGCCACCGGCCAGGCCAATCTGGTGCTCCGCCCGCACCAGTTGCGCCTGACCCGCGAGGCGGCGCCCGATACCCTGCCGGCCGAGGTGAGCTACGCGGCCTATCTCGGCAATCAGCTGCAATACACCCTCGCCACTGCCTTGGGCGAGGTCTTCGCGGTCGCCGTGCCCGACGCCAACCCGTTCGCCAAGGGCGACACGGTGCACCTCGGTTTCGACCCGGCATCGGCGCGCCTCGTCGCCATCTGATCTCTGGCCGGGGTCGCCCCGCCGGGACCGGGAAAACCGGGCGCTGGTTACGGCCAGGCCGGGCGCCGGTCCCCGGCGCCCGGACGCGCGACACCGGGCAGCCGCCCCGGATCCCGACGCCGCGCCGCGATGACGACCGCCGCCCCCCGATCAGGTCCAGGCAATGGCCGTGCCGATCAGAACGATCGCCATGCCGGTCAGCTCGCGCGTGCTGTAGCTCTCGTTGAAGTGCAGGGCCGACGCGACGCCGAGAATGACGACTTCGGCGCCAAGAATGCCGACATAGATCAACCCGAGCCGCTCCTGCCTGAGCGCCAACATCTCAAAAATACCGGCCGTCAGCAGCGCAGCGCCGATGATCGCGATCAGTCCCATGCTCGGGACTTCGGTCCAGGTCTTCATGGCCATCATGGCCACGCAATAGAAGAATGCAGAAACGAGTGCGAGTATCGCAACGGGCTGAAACATGATGATCGCTCTGGAAATTGAATGCTTCAGGGTAGGCGTTTGTCGGATCCTCGGTCAAAGCCGAACGCGGGAGACGAAATCAACTTTCCGTTCCCGGCCCCGCTGCGAATGTCGCTATCCCGACCGGTCCCCCCCGCGCCGAGATACCGCGCCTGCGACCCGGCCACGCAAAGCCCGGGGTCGCGCCCGCGCCCCTGCGGGTCGTTGGCCGCGATGCCTTCGGCCATCAAGACCCCCGCAATCCTCATTGCCGAGAAGCGGGCGCGCCGTCACCGCCAGCAATCTGCCCGCGGCCCGGACCGGCGCTCGATCCTCCCCGCGCCCGCAGACAGGCCGCCGCGCGGGACGTCCCGCGTCGATCCCCGGTGTCAGGCACATGGATCGGGTACCGCTGGCCCCTGCGGCCGCGCCGCGCGTTCGCGTGCGTTATCCCCGCCGCCCGGGACCGGACCCCATCGCCTGATGGGCCGGTCGGCCGGCCGAGACAAGATCGGCCATCTCGCGCAACCGCGCGTCGGCGTGGTGAAAGAACATCGTGTAGCTCTCGCAGAAATAATTGTGGCCCGCTTCGCCGTCGCGCGCGGTCGCAAAGCGGTGTTTCGGGCAGCCGCCGTTGCAGGCGAAGCGGTAGGAGCAGCTGCGGCACTGGGCGGTCAGACTGTCGCGCTTGTCCTGCCCGAATTGTTGCTGGCGATCCGTCCAGAGCATCTCGCGCAGGGGCGTTTCGGTGATCGAGCCGAGGCGATACTCGGGGTAGACGTAGTGGTCGCAGGCATAGAGGCTGCCGTCGTGTTCCAGCGCCAGCCCGTCGCCGCAGGTCTCCGAGAAAATGCACAGGCCCCCGGGCGTGCCGAGCCATTTGCCGAGCATGACCTCGAAATGCTGGACGTAGATCTTGCCGATGTCGTGCTTGAACCAGGTGTCGAACACATCGTTGAGAAACTTGCCATAGGCACGCGGGCTGACGCTCCACTCGGTGACGCTGTTGCCGGGGTCCATGTCGACCTGCGGCGCCGCGGCCAGCCCCTCCGCCCCGCGGCGTTCGGCGATCGGAATGAACTGCATGAACTCGATGCCGAGCCCCTTGAGAAACCGGTAGACCTCCTTGCCCTTGGCGCCGTTGGCCCGGTGAACCGTGGTCAGCGCATTGTGCTCGACCTCGTGGCGCTGCAACACCTCCAGCCCGGCCATCACCTTGTCGAAGGTCGCACGGCCCGCGCGGTCGACCCGGTAGCGGTCATGCACCTTCTTCGGACCGTCGATGCTGATCCCGACCAGGAAACCGGCGTCGCGCAAGAACGTGCCCCATTCGTCGTCGAGCAGGATGCCGTTGGTCTGAAGCGCATTGGTGACCTTCATGCCTTGCGGGGCGTATTTCCGTTGCAGATCGACGATCTTGCGGAAATAGGCCACGCCCAGCATCGTCGGCTCGCCGCCCTGCCAGGCAAACGCCGCCTCGGGCATGCCGGCCTCGCCCGCGGCTTCGATCATCTGCCGGACGTAGCCGTCGAGCACCTCGTCCGACATGCGGAACTTCTTCTCGGAGGGGAAGAGTTTTTCTTTCTCGAGATAGTAGCAATAGCTGCAATCGATGTTGCAGCGCGGCCCGATGGGCTTGGTCATCACGTTAAAAGGGCGCGGCTGCACAGGCATGGGGGGATTCCTTTTGGGCCACTATCGTGATTTCGGCGCCGTCATGACAACCGCTATTCGGAGCGGCCCGCCCGGCCCCCGGCGCGCGAGGGCGGCCAGAGCGCCGGCCGGCGCCGCGACCGCACGTCGATGTGAACGCGAGCGCAGGGCCCCGCGGTCCTCGCCAGACGCGCAAGCTGTGCTATGCTTTCCACTATATGTCCGATGTCGTCGCGGATGCGGAAGACGTTTCGAGAAAAGGGGAGTGCGTCATGAGAATGGGTCAAACAGTGATTGCAGTTGCCACCGGGGTGGTTCTGGCCTTCGCCGGCGGTGCGGCCTCGGCCCAGATCATCAACTCCGCGCCACGACAGGCCGCGCCGCAGACCGAGCGGTTTCGGCTTTTCGACCGCACAAGGATCATCGTCAAATTCACCGCCGACGCGAACCCGGCCGCGGTGATGGCCGCGGCGATCGCCGGCGACAGGGAATCCTACCGCGAAGGCGGTAATCTCGGCTTTACCCCGCAGGCGACCGGCGCCACCCTCGTCGATCTCGGCTCGGTGATCGTCGAGACCGAGAGCACCACGGGGCGTTTCGGGGTGGAACGGCCGGGCGCTGCCGAATCCGGGCGGGCAAGCCCGCTCGACGATCTGCTGGCGCGTCTCAACGCCGACCCGCAGGTCGAATATGCGCAGAAGAACTACCTGATGCAGCCGTTCCAGGCCGATCTCATCAACGACATCATCACCGGCAAGCGCGGGCCGAACGATCCCTATCTCGGGTTCCAGTGGCATCTGAAGCGGCACGGCGACGGGATCACCGAAGCGGACGCGCCCGGCGCGGTCAACTTCCCCGGTGCCTGGGAGAAATACCAGCCGCGGCGCACGGTCGTGGTGGCGGTGGTCGATACCGGCCAGCTCTACGATCACGACGACGTCGACCGGGCGCGTCTGCTGCCCGGATACGATTTCGTCTCCGACGCCTTCGTCGGCAACGACGGCGACGGGCGCGACGCCGATCCGACGGATGTCGGCGACGGCACCGGCGCCGACGAGTGTTTCCCCGGCGCGCAGGCGAGCGAGTCCTCCTGGCATGGCAGCCATGTCTCCGGCATCGCCGGTGTCGCGGCCACCGACAACGAGGTCGGTATCGCCAGCCCGATCCCGTCCGGGGTCTCGATCGTGCCGGTGCGCGGGCTCGGCCGCTGCGGCGGGACAAGCGCCGATCTGGTCGACGGGCTGTTGTGGGCCGCGGGCATCGACGTGCCCGGCGCCCCGCCCAACGCAAACCCGGCGATGGTGATCAACGCGAGCTTCGGTGGCCCCTCGGCCGGCTGCGATCCGGCCTTTCAGGACGCGCTCCGCCAGGTCCGCGCGCAGGGCGCGATCGTGGTGGCGGCCGCCGGCAACGAAACCGACGACAGTTCCGGCTACAGCCCGTCGGCCTGCGAAGACGCCTTCACCGTCGCCGCGTCCGACATGATGGGTGCCCTCGCGCCCTATTCGAACTACGGCGCGGCGGTCGACATCCTCGCCCCCGGCGGCGACGTCAGCCAGGATCTCGACGGCGACGAATACGCCGACGGCATCCTCAGCATCGTTGCCGACGGCTACAGCTTCTACAACGGCACCTCGATGGCGGCGCCGCTGGTCTCGGCGGCGATGGCGCTGTCGCTGACCCAGCACCCGGCCTGGACGGTGGAAGACGCGATGACCCGGATCCGGGCCTCGGCGCTGCCCAGGTCGCAGGCGCAATGCGCCGTGGCCTGCGGCGCGGGGCTGATCGACGTCTCCGCCCTGCTCGACTGAGCCGGCAGCAGCGGGCGCGCCGGCGCGCGGCGCCTGCCGCGCGCCGGGCGCGGTGATTTGATATCCGGCGCGACCGCGTCGGCCCCCGGGATCAGGAGAGTACCGATGACCATCGCCGTGACCGCAGCCTCGGGCCAGCTTGGCGCAGAAATCGTCCGCGCGCTTGTCGCCATGCAACCAGGGCAGACCGTCGTCGGCCTTGCCCGCAGGCCGGACAAGGCGACGGGGCTCGGGGTCGAGATCCGCCCCGGCGACTACGACGACCGCAGCCAGCTGCGCGCCGCCCTCGCCGGGGTCGACACCCTGCTCCTGGTGTCGGGCATGGCGCCACCGGACGACCGGATCGGCCAGCATCGCAACGTGATCGAGGCCGCCAGCGAAGCAGGGGTGACCAAGATCGTCTATACCAGCGTTCAAGGCGCGGGTGAGGGCACGCGCTTCTCGCCCATCGTCCAGTCCAACCGCCAGACCGAAGCCGACGTGCGGGCGAGCGGGCTCGACTGGGTGATCGGCCGCAACGGCATCTATATCGAGCCGGACGTCGCCTATATCGAGACCTACCGGGCGGCCGGCGAAATCGCCAATTGCGCCGGCGACGGCCGCTGCGCCTACACCACCCGTCCCGAGCTGGCCTATGCCTATGCGCGGATGCTGACGGGGGAGGGGCATAACGCAAAGACCTACCGTCTTCACGGTGAAACCCTCACCCAGGCCGAGCTGGCCGATCATCTGAACCGCGCGTTCGGCACCCGGCTCACCTACCGCCCGATGTCGGTGGACGCCTACGAGGCCGACCGGACGGAGGCGCTCGGGGCCTTCCTCGGCCCGGTGATCGCCGGGATCTACCAGGGTATCCGCGAGGGTGCCCTCGATGTGCCGAGCGACTTCGAAGCCGCCGCAGGCCGCGCGCATCAGAGCTGGGACAGCTACTTCGGGTCGATCGCACCCTGAGCGCGACAGCGCAGGGGGTATCGCCTGGGGGGCCTCCCGGCCCGGAGCGCCTGCGCGCCTCGGACGAGGTGATCGGCTGTCCCGTCTCCGAGCGCAAGTCCAGCGTCGCGCGGATGACGCAGCTCGGGGATCGCGCGCGAACGCCCCGAGGCCACGGTCGACCGGTGTCTCGCCGGGCTTGACGCGGCCGCCGCCGATCTGACCCTTGCCCCCGGCTCTTCCACCGTCACCCGGACGAACGGCAAGGCGGTGGATGGCGACATTCGACGCCGAGACGGATGCGGGGCGGCGGCCTGGGCGGGTGCCGAGCGCGGTTGCCGCCGCCCGGTTTCGCCGGCGCCGCCTTTCGCCCACCGTCACCGCGACCGCGTTTGAACTCCGACCACTCCCCTAGGGCCCTAGGGGAGTGGTCGAGTGCCGGGATTGAAACCCGCTCAATATCAAGGCCTTGACCTGTCTTCTGTGTTTGCGCCCTGTTAACCACCGTCGGTGCGGATGGCGCGAATGCGGCGCAGGGGTCACCTCACCCGGGCTGGCCAGCCAGCGGCCTTCCCCCACATGGGCCGGACCCTCGGGGACCCCGCCTGCCGGCGTCGGGCCCGGGCGGACGCCGTGACCGGCGCGCGGGCCGAACCCCAGGGTGGGGTCTGGCCGCGCCGGTCCTGACAGGTCGCCGGGCTCCGCGGCCTTTCCCGGCACCGCTGATCCGCCGCAGCCGCCCGAGCGGCGACATCTCGGCGCGGTCTGTTCGCAAAGGCTTCCCCCTTGCCGCCGACCGGCGTAGGACTGGCCCATGTCGGACAATTCCTTGATCGCGGTCGGGGGCGAGAACCTGATCGACTATGTGAACCGGGAAGGCGAGGCGACCGCCTTTCCCGGCGGCTCTCCCTTCAACGTGGCGATGGCGCTGGGGCGCCAGGGGGCGGATGTCGCCTATATCTCGCCGATCTCGACCGATGAATGGGGCGAGATGCTGTCGCAGACGCTGATCGCAAGCGGTGTCACCCTCACCGGCCCGCGCAGGCCGGAGCCGACGACGATGGCGCGGGTGACGGTGACCGACGGAATTCCGACCTATGCATTCGAACGCATCGGCACCGCCGAACGCATGGTGACCGAAGCGAGCCTGCGCGACGCCCTGCCGGCGCAGGCCGCGGCCGTCCACACCGGCTCGCTCACCCTGACCGGCGGGGCCGATGCCGCGGTCTGGGAGACCTTCCTCGCGGGCTGCTATCACGCCGGCCGCGTCGTCTCGCTCGATCCCAACGTGCGGCTCTCGGTGGTGCGCGACGTCGAGGGCTACCGGGCGCGGATCCTGCGGATGTGCGAGCGGACCCATCTGCTCAAGCTCAGCGACGAGGACCTCGACGCGCTGTTGCCCGACCGGTCGCAGGAGGCGGCGATCGCCGATCTGCGGGCGCTGACCTCGGCCCGGCTGGTGGTGCTGACGATGGGCGGCGCCGGTGTGCGGGCCTGGCTGGGCGACGCGGAGGTGGCGCTGGCCGCGGTGCCGGTGGCGGAGCTGGCCGATACCGTCGGGGCCGGCGACACCTTCACCGCCACCGTGTTGGCCGGGCTCGAGGCGGCGGGGGCGCTCTCGCCGCAGGGGCTCGAGCGACTGGACAGGGCCGGGCTCGTCACCCTCCTGCACCGCGCCGCCACCGCCGCCGCGCTCAACTGCTGCCGTGAAGGCTGCGATCCGCCGACCCGCGCCGAGATCGACGCGGCCCTTACCGAAAACGCTCCGGAGGCCTGACCCGATGATGGATCTCTATATCGACACCGCCGAGGTGGCCGAGTGGGACGCGCTGATGCCCACCGGTCTGTTCACCGGCATCACCACCAACCCGCTGCTCGCGCATCGCGCCGGGTTGTCCTACCCGGAGATCGACTGGCGGGTGCTTGCCCGGCGGGCGGTCGACCTGGGCGCCAAGGAGCTGTTCGGCCAGGTCTACGGGCCGCCGGAATCCTACGTCGATTTCGCCGGCGCCCTGTTCGACGCGGGCCGCGAGGCCGGGGTCGAGACCGTGGTGAAGGTGCCGCTCACCGAGGCGGGGATCCGCGCGGTGCCGGGGATCAGGGCGCTGGGCGGTCCGGTGCTGGTCACCGCGGCCTATGACGCCAAGCAGATGTTCGTCGCGACCGCCCTCGGGGCGGCCTATATCGCGCCCTATTTCGGCCGGATGCTGGAGAAGGGCGTCGATGCCTATGAGACGCTCGCCCGGATGCTGGCGATCGGGCGGGCCGCGGCGGGGCAAACGGGCGGGCAAACGGGCGGGCAGACCCGCATTCTCGTCGCCTCGATCCGCGACACCGACCAGCTGGTGCAGCTCGGGGCGCAGGGCCAGGATTGCTTCACCCTTGCCCCGCAGGTCGCCCGGGCGCTGCTGTCGGACCCCGAAACCCAGGCGGCCGCGGAAGCCTTCGAGGTGGCTGCCCGGTCCGCGGGCTAGGCCGGGTGGGCGGCGGCCATCCCGTCGAGCGGCCGCTTTGCGGGCTCGACGACATCGCCGAGGGCGCCGCGCGCGGCTTCGACCCGCTGGGGCAGGGGCGCGACACGATGTTCGTCGTCCGCAAAGGCGCGCGGGTTTTCGGCTGGCGCAATTTCTGCCCGCATTACGGCCACGAACAGATGGCCTGGGAGAAGGACGGCTATCTCACCCACGACGGCGCCCGGATCGTCTGCGGGGCGCACGGCGCCGAGTACGAGATCGAGAGCGGGGTCTGTGTCGCCGGGCCCTGCCTCGGCAAGGCGCTGGTCCCGGTGCCGCTGGAGATCCGGGCCGGGCAGGTGTTCATCGCCGGGCCTTTCTCCCGCCGGGCGCCGAAGCCGGGGTGAGGGATTTCGCCCGCTGGCGCGGGCGACCCGCCGGGGGGCTCCGCCCCCCGGACCCCCCGAGGTATTTGTGAACCAAAGAAGCCCGGTGGGCGCGGGGCGGGCGAACTCGGACAGGGGTTCAAGTGCCTGTTTTTGTTGATGGTACCGCTAACAACAACTTCGCCCGGGCGAAGCGGGCGAAGGGCCCGGCCCGGGCGCAATGTCAGAGCAGCTTGCGGATCCGGGCGATCGCCTCGAGGATGTTCTCGGTCGAATTGGCATAGGAGAACCGCAGGTAGCCTTCGCCCCAGGCGCCGAAGGAGGTGCCCGCCACCGTCGCCACCCCCGCCTCGTCGAGGAACCTGTCCTGCGCCTGTTTCGCGCCGAGCCCGGTGCCGGTGATGTCGGGGAAGGCGTAGAAGGCGCCGCCGGGGTCGGTGCAGCGCACGCCCGGCAGATCGTTCAGCGCCCGCACGATCACCGCGCGGCGGGCATCGAAGGCGGCGACCATCTCGGCAACCGCGTCCTGCGGGCCGGTGAGCGCGGCGAGACCGGCGTACTGCGCCGCCGCGTTGACGCAGGAATGGTCGTTGATCGCCAGCCGGGTCGCGTGCTCGACCGCGGCGTCGGGCCAGACCGCGTAGCCGAGCCGCCAGCCGGTCATCGCGTAGGTCTTCGACCAGCCGTCGAGCATGATCAGCCGGTCGCGGATCTCGGGGTATTGCAGCAGGCTGACATGGGCCTGCCCGCCGTAGAGCATCTGGCTGTAGATCTCGTCGGAGAGAACGGCGACCTGCGGGTGTGCCTCCAGCCCGGCGACGAACCGGTCGATCTCTTCGCGCGGGGTCACCCCGCCGGTCGGGTTGGCGGGCGAGTTGATGATGATGAGCCGGGTGCGGTCGGTGATCTGGGCGAGCACGGCCTCGGCATCGAAGGCAAAGCCGTTTTCTGCCTTGAGCGCGATCGGCACCGGGGTGGCGCCGGCGAAGTTGATGACGCTTTCGTAGATCGGGAAACCGGGGTTGGGATACATGATCTCGACCCCGGGCTGGCCGAACATCAGCACCGCGAAGAACATCGTCGGCTTGCCGCCGGGCACCACGACCACGGTGTCGGGGTTGACCTCGGCCCCGTGGCGCCGATGCAGATCGGCCGCGACCGCTTCGCGCAGGGCCGGGATCCCGTTTGCCGGGGTATAGCCGTGGTGGCCGTCGTGGAGCGCCCTGGCACCGGCCTCGACGATGTGGTCCGGGGTGCGGAAATCCGGCTGGCCGATGCCGAGGTTGATGATGTCGCGCCCCTGGGCGGCGAGCGCGCCGGCGCGCGCCAGCACCACGAAGGCCGATTCCGTTCCGAGACGGGCCATGCGGTCGGCGAAGTTCAGTCTGGACACCCTTGTTCTCCTTCTCAAGCCCCGCCGGGCGGGGCGCATGCCGGGGCGGCGGTCGGGACCGACCCCGGTCCGGCCGGTTCGCCCCGGCTCCGGTCTAGCCGGTTTGCCGGGGCCGCGAAACCGCGCAGGTCGCACCCCGCGCCATGCCGTGTCGGCCGACAGGGCCATTGTGGCGGGAACCGGGCCGGGGACCGGCGGACGGGTCCGGCGCGGCGCCGGCCAAAGCGGCAAAAAGGCGACCCGACCGGCCGGGCGGGCGCAGGAGGCGGCGCGACCGCCCGATTCGGGCCACGATACTGCCAAACTGACGCCCGAATCACGGCAATGATGGCGGGAAAGGGATGTTCGGTCCGGGGTTTCCTGTTTCGGCTCGGGGGCGCGGTTGATTGCGACAACATGGGATTGGAGATGACCCGACTGCCAGACCATATCGCCGAGGGAAAACCCGCCCCGGCCGCCGCGATATCCACCACCCTGCGCTTGCGGACGTCCTGCGCCGGCGGCCCCGTCTCCGGGCGCGGTGAGGTGCCCCATGCGTGATGCCCTGCGGCTTCCGTCCGGACCGCGGGTCGGCGCCCGCCCGGGTGCGCGCGACCAGGGGTTTCGCGAGGTCCGGTCGTTCGAGGCGCCGCACGATCGGCGCGCGCCGGCGCGGTTTCGCGAACGCCTGCCGCTTGCCGACCCCCTGGCCTGTGCCCGGGCCGGCAGCTGGACCTGCCGTCTTGGCCGGACACCCGTGCAATAAGGCGCATCGACACGGAGCATCGACACGGGGCATCGACACGGGGCATCGACACGGGGCCCGAGACCCGAGCCGACTTCGAAACGCAGGGCGGCATCGGCTTGATCTGCGCGTGTCGGGTCGAACGCTCCGTCCGCCCGCAACGCCCCCGGCCCCGGCGATGATCGCCAAGGCGGGCGCGCATCCCGCACATGCCCGGGCCGGTCGCCGCCCGCCGCGGCGGTGCCGAAACCGCAATCGGCCCTTGCCAGACAGGGGCAAACGCCGTATAGCCGCCCGCAAGACAAGGCGACGAACGCCGCAGAGGAGAGCGAGCAGGGTCGGGAAACCGGCCCTCTTTGTTTTGCGGATGAAGCCCGCAGGGGCGGCCCTGTCTGCCATCTGAACGAAAGACCGGCGGAGACAACCGCCTGGCCCGTATAGCACTTTGAAGGAAACAGACACCGCATGTGCGCTAAAGCGACCATGGAGGAATTCGAAGCCCTCCTCAACGAAAGCTTCGAAATGGACACGCCCGATGAGGGCACTGTCGTCAAAGGCAAGGTCATCGCCGTCGAAGCGGGACAAGCCATCATCGATGTCGGCTACAAGATGGAAGGCCGCGTCGATCTGAAAGAATTTGCCAATCCCGGCGAAGCCCCGGACATCTCCGTCGGCGACGAGGTGGAGGTCTACCTGCGTGCCGCCGAGAACGCCCGCGGCGAAGCCGTCATCAGCCGTGAGATGGCGCGCCGCGAAGAAGCCTGGGACCGTCTCGAGAAGGCCTATGCCGACGACGCCCGCGTCGAAGGCGCGATCTTCGGCCGGGTCAAGGGCGGCTTCACCGTCGATCTCGGCGGCGCCGTGGCCTTCCTGCCCGGCAGCCAGGTCGATGTCCGCCCGGTGCGCGACGCTGGCCCGCTGATGGGCCTCAAGCAGCCGTTCCAGATCCTCAAGATGGACCGCCGCCGTGGCAACATCGTGGTCTCGCGCCGTGCGATCCTCGAAGAGAGCCGCGCCGAGCAGCGGGCCGAGGTCATCGGCAACCTCACCGAGGGCCAGACGGTCGAAGGTGTGGTCAAGAACATCACCGAGTACGGCGCCTTCGTCGATCTCGGCGGTGTCGACGGTCTGTTGCACGTCACCGACATGGCCTGGCGCCGGGTCAACCACCCGTCCGAGATCCTGTCGATCGGCGAGACCATCAATGTCCAGGTCATCAAGATCAACAAGGAAACCCATCGTATCAGCCTCGGCATGAAGCAGCTGATGGAAGACCCGTGGGACCTGGTGGTCACCAAGTACCCGCTCGGGACGGTGCACAAGGGCCGGGTGACCAACATCACCGACTACGGCTCCTTCGTCGAGCTCGAGCCCGGTGTCGAGGGTCTGGTCCACGTCTCCGAGATGAGCTGGACCAAGAAGAACGTCCATCCCGGCAAGATCGTCTCGACCAGCCAGGAAGTCGACGTCATGGTGCTCGAGATCGACCAGGCCAAGCGCCGCGTCTCGCTCGGCCTCAAGCAGACCATGCGCAACCCGTGGGAGCTCTTCTCCGAGAGCCACCCGGAGGGCACCCAGGTCGAGGGCGAGGTCAAGAACATCACCGAGTTCGGTCTGTTCATCGGTCTCGACGGCGACATTGACGGCATGGTGCACCTCTCCGACCTCAGCTGGGACCAGCGTGGCGAAGAGGCGATCCAGCAGTACAAGAAGGGGGACATCGTCCAGGCGGTGGTCTCCGAAGTCGATACCGACAAGGAGCGCATCTCGCTGTCGATCAAGGCGCTGGGCGGCGATCCCTTCGCCGAAGCCGTTGGCGGTGTGAAGCGCGGCGCGATCATCACCGTGACCGTCACCGCGATCGAGGACGGCGGCATCGAGGTCGAATACGAGGGCATGAAGTCGTTCATCCGTCGCTCCGACCTGTCGCGCGACCGGGCCGAACAGCGCCCCGAGCGGTTCCAGGTCGGCGACCACATCGACGTGCGGGTGACCAACGTGGACTCGAAATCGCGCCGGCTCGGCCTGTCGATCAAGGCCCGCGAGATCGCCGAAGAGAAGGAAGCCGTGCAGCAGTACGGGTCGTCCGACTCGGGCGCCTCGCTCGGCGACATTCTCGGCGCCGCGCTCAAAGGCGACAACTGAGCCTGATCGGGTTCGGTGACACTTGGAAACGGCCCCGGAGTTCCGGGGCCGTTTTCGTTTGACCCGAGGGCCCGGCGCATGGCCGCAGCCGCGGTCCGGCAACCCTGGGTCCGCGGGACATGCCCGGCCGCCGAGGCCGGGAGCGATACCGAAACCCTGACGGATCGTTAACAGTGTTCGACGATAAGATATTGAAATAACTTGATTATCACGGCGATCGATAGTCCACTTCCCTAGGGGACTAGGGGACTAGGGGACTAGGGGACTAGGGGACTAGGGGACTAGGGGACTAGGGGACTAGGGGACCAGGGGACCAGGGGACCAGGGGACCAGAGGCTCAAACGCGGCGCGGTTGGGCCCGGGGGTGGGGGATTTCGGCGCCGGAGCACCGCGGCACAATACCTCCTCTGAATGGGCACCGCTTCAAGGATCTCGGCGCCGTCGAAATCTCGACCGTCGGAGGCGGCAACGGGCTTGTCCTCGGTCTCGTCCGCCCCGCGGACGATGGCGATGCGCCCTCCCTCGGCCTCCGCCAACGGGGCGCGCGGCCAGGCACAAGGGCGTCGGTCTCCTTGCCGACGGCAACCGGCGTCCCGGGTGCGAAGCCGTGATTGACCACATAGGCGGTGGCCGCGAACCGCCGGTGGCGGCTGCCGAGCGGCCGCTCGATCGCAACCTGCACGAGGCGGCCGCCCCATTGCCCGGGGTCACCGGCGGGTCTCCGGGGCGCCATCCGGTCCCGCGGACCGGTGCACCGCGCCATGTCTCGACCGGTTGCGGGGGGCACAGCGTCGAGCCCCCGGGTCGATCCTGACGATCACTCGGCCGGGACCGGGTGGGCCGCGCCGGCGGCGGGGTGGCGGTCGGTGTGCTTGCCGGCCGAACGCCGGCCGGCGGCCCGGGCAGGGCGGCATTTCGCAAGAACCTCCCAAAACGCCGCGCTGCGCATCTCCCGGCCGCGGGCCAGGTAATGGGCGGTGTCGATGCTTCCATCTGTGCGGGTCTCGTAGTCGGTATGCTCGGTCATCGCGGGGTCTCCTTTTGATGCCCCCACGATGCCCGCAACCGGCGCCGCGCGCTTGAAGACGGCCTTCAGATACTCTTGTGATTTCCTTGATTTGGCTTCGCTTTGCCCGCAGGCTCTCCGGATCAGCCAGACAGGGTCGAACAAATGCGCTACCGCTTCTCCGACTGCGTGCTCGACACCGAGGCCTTCACGCTGACCCGGGCGGGCCTGCCGGTCGCGGTCGAACCGCAGGTGTTCGACCTGCTCCGCGTGCTCGCCGAAAATGCCGGCAAGCTGGTGAGCAGGGACGCGCTGATCGAACAGGTCTGGGGCGGGCGGATCGTCTCGGAAGCGACGATCAGCACCCGGATCAACGCCGCGCGGACCGCGGTCGGCGACAGCGGCAAGGCACAAGGCGTGATCCGCACCGTGCCGCGCCGCGGGATCGAGCTGGTGGCCGCCACCACCATCGACGACGCGGGCCCGGCGCAGCAGGACCGCGCAGATCTGCGCCAGACGATCCGCTACGCCAAATCGCGCGACGGCACGCTCATTGCCTGGGCCTCGAGCGGCGACGGGCCGCCGCTGCTGCGGTCGGGCCACCATCTCACCCATCTCGAGCGCGACTGGACCAGCCCGTTCTGGCAGGCGCATTTCGCCGCACTCAGCGAGGCCCACCGGCTGATCCGCTACGATGTGCGCGGCACCGGCCTGTCCGAGGCGCGCTTCGACGGGGTCGATCTGGATCACAATGTCGATGATCTCGCCGCCGTCGTCGATGCCGCCGGGCTCGACACCTTCGACCACCTCACCACCCTGCAGAGCACGCCGGTGTCGATCCGCTACATCGCGCACAACCCCGGGCGGGTGCGGCGGCTGGTGATCCAGACCGGCTACGCGCGCGGGCGCGCGCACCGCGGCGCCGCGGTCGAGAACCAGGAACTCGACCCGTTCCTGGGCATGTTGCGCTCGGGCGCCTGGGGCGATCCGACCAACGGGTTCACCCGGGCCTGGGTCTCGGCAGCCTTTCCGAGCCTGACGGGGGCGGAGATTACCCGCATGATCGAAGATTTCGGCGCCGCCTCCACCCCGCAAGACGTGATCGCCAGCCGGTTGATCCTCGACCGCTTCGACGCCCGTGACGACATGGGGTTGCTCGATCTGCCGACGCTGGTGATCCACGCCCGCACCTGCAGCCTGCACCCGCTCGAAGAGGGCCGTATCCTTGCCGCCGGTATCGCCGGGGCGGAATTCCTCGTCGTCGACAGCGCCAACGTGGTCGCGGTTCCCACCGACCCGACCTTCGGCGAACAGACCGGCGCGATCCTCGATTTCTTCGCCAGAGCCTGACCCGGGGGGTGGCGCGTGCCCCCGCCGCGCGCGCTGCCCCGCGTGGCCCCCGCGCAGGCGGCGATAAACTTTGCGTCAGGTCGCACCGATAGCCATTGTCCCCGGCGCTGGCCCCGGCGTATTGCGCGCTCATTCGACCGGGTGCGGCCGCGCGGGCTGCAGCATGAGCACAGGAGACCGCGACGGCCATGACCGAGCTGTTGGCCCTTGCCGGGCAAAACCTGATCTCGCCGATCGTTCTGTCCTTCGCGCTGGGGCTCGGGGCGTCCCTGGCGCGTTCGGAGCTCTCGGTGCCTGAAGCGGCGGCGAAACTGATCTCGATCTACCTGCTCTTCGCCATCGGCTTCAAAGGCGGGGTGAGCGTGGCCGAATACGGCGCGAGCCTCACGCTCGGAATGGCGCTGCTGTCCGGCGTCGTGCTGTCCTTCCTGCTGCCCCTGGTCGCCTTCGCCCTGCTGCAGCTGCTCACCCGGATGGACCGGGTCAACGCCGCCGCGGTGGCCGGCCACTACGGCTCGATCTCGATCGTGACCTTCGTCGCCGCGACCTCGGTGCTCGAAGGCCGGGGGATCCCCTCCGAAGGGTTCATGGTGGCGGTGGCCGCGGCGATGGAAGCGCCGGCGATCCTGTCGGCGCTCTGGCTGGTGAGCCGCGGCGCCGCCGGGGCCGAGCGGATCGACGCCGGGCTCTGGCGCGAGATCCTGCTCAACGGATCGATCGTGCTGCTGGTCGGCGCCTTCGCGATCGGCTGGATCACCGGAACCGACGGTCTGGCCGAAATCGAGGCCTTCGTCGTCGACCCGTTCAAGGGGGTGCTGTGCCTGTTCCTGCTCGACATGGGGCTGGTGGCCGGGCGCGGCATGCGCAAGGGCCGGGGCGCCCTGGGACCGGGGGCGATCATCTTCGGCATGGCGATGCCCCTGGTCGGCGCGCTCACCGGGCTCGCGGCCGGCGTGCTGATCGGTCTGTCGACCGGCGGGGTGCTGCTGCTGATGGTGCTGGCGGCCTCGGCGAGCTACATCGCGGTGCCGGCGGCGATGCGGGTCGCGTTGCCCGAGGCCAACCCCTCGGTCTACCTGACGCTGTCGCTCGGGGTGACATTCCCGTTCAACCTCGTCGTCGGCATCCCGCTCTATCTCGCGGTGGCGCAGGCGGTGACCGGCGGTTGACCGGCGGCGGCAACGAACTGGAGGAGACAATGCAGACACACAGGGCGAAACGGGTCGAGATCACCATCGAAAAGGTCATGCAATCGCGGCTGACCGACGCGCTGGCCGCGGTCGGCGTGCGGGGCTACACGATCCTGCCGGTCCAGGGCGGATCGGGCCGGTCGGGCGAATGGAGCCGCTCGGGCCAGGTCAGCCGGGCCGAGGGCATGGTGCAGGTGGTCTGCATCCTGCGTCCCGACAAGCTCGACGCGCTGCTCGAGGCGGCCTTTGCGGTGGTCGAACGGCACATCGGCGTGGTCTGCGTGACCGATTGCGACGTGCTGCGCGCCGAACGCTTTTGAGCCGCCGGCCCCGCCCCGGGGCTCAGACAATGCGCCGGAGCCAGCGCCGTTTGCGGGCCGAATAGGGCGGATAGCGCAGCGGCGGGTCGATCCATGCGGCGCGTTCCAGCACCGGCTTGAGGTGGCTGAAGGTGTCGAAGCCGGCCTTGCCGTGATAGGCCCCGAACCCGCTTTCGCCGATGCCGCCGAACGGCAGGTCGGGCGAGGACAGATGGATCACCACGTCGTTCAGCACCACCGCGCCCGAGCTGGTCTCGTCGATCACCCGGCGCCGGATCGCCGGGTCGGACGAGAACAGATAGACCGCGAGCGGTTTCGGGCCGGCGTTGATCCGGGCGATGGCATCGTCGATGCTATCGACCTCGACGATCGGAAGGATCGGGCCGAACACCTCTTCTTCGAGCACCCGCGCGCCTTCGGGCAGGCGGGTCAGGGCCGTGGGCTCGACGAAGAGGTCGTCGCCGTCGTGCCGCCCGCCGTGGGCGATGTGACCCTCCTTGAGCAGCCGCGCGAGCCGGTCGAAATGCGCGCGGCTGACGATCCGGCCATAGTCGGGGCTGGCCTGCGGATCCTTGCCCAGCATCCGTCTGACGCTCCGCCGATAGGCCGCCACGAAAGCCTCGACCGACCCGCGCTCGATCAGCACGTGATCGGGTGCGACACAGGTCTGGCCGGCGTTCAAGAGCTTGCCCCAGGCGATCCGCCGCGCGGCCAGCTCGAGATCGGCGTCGGGCGCGACCACGGTCGGGTTTCGGCCGCCGAGCTCCAGCACGACCGGGCTGAGGGTGCGGCCGGCCGCTTCGGCCACCTTGCGCCCGACCGCGGTGGAGCCGGTGAAGAACACCAGCCCCCAGGGCTCGGCAAGCAGCGCCTCGGCCAGGGTCGCACCGCCCTCGACCACCTGCACCGCCTCCGGGTCGAGATAGGCCGGCACGAGCTCCGCCAGCAGGGCCGAGGTGGCGGGGGCGAGCTCCGAGGGTTTCACCAGCGCGGGGTTGCCGGCGGCCAGCGCACCGATCAACGGCATCAGCGCCAGGTGCCAGGGGTAGTTCCAGGGCGCCAGGATCAGCACCGGTCCGCGCGGCTCGGGCACGAGCCGGGCCCGGCCGGGCCGGTTGTACAGGTCGACCGGCATCCGCCGCGGCCGGGCCCAGCCGGCGAGGTGGCGGCGGGTGTGGCGGGCATGGCGGGCGACATAGGCGCTCTCGTGGGTCAGCGCCTCGATATCGGGTTTGCCGAGATCCTCGGCGAGGGCGCGGGCGATTTCGCCTTCGCGCTCGTGGCACATCGCTTCGAGCGCGGCGAGCTGACCCTGCCGCCAGGCGAGCGGCCGGGTGACGCCGGCGGCGAAACCGGCCCGCAGCCGGGCAAGATCGGGCGCGCGGCGGCTGAGACGAACATCCATGCTGGCCACCTTCGCTGTGCTGTTTCGTGGCTTCGGGCCGACCCTAGCGCCCGCGGCAGGCACCGCAAGCCTTCCGCCGGGTCGCGGCCGGCCGTTTTGCGCCGGGTCAAGGCAAGGGCCGCGGTCTGCGACCAGACTGCCGCCATCGGGAGGCGACAATGAAACCCAGACGGCGCGAACTCATGGGGCTGGTGGGCGGCATCGGCGTGGCCATTGCGGTGGCCGGATTCGTCGGCGGCTGGCTCCTGGTCCGCGACACCATCGTCTGGGCGTTCGGCGTCTGGATCGTCGGGGCCACGTTGGTCCTGGTGCTGACCGATCCGCCCCGATAGCGTGCCGGCCGCCGCCGGCCAGCGCCCGCTTTCTGCGCGCCCCGGATGCGAATCAATCGGGCCCCGGGCCCGGCCCGGCCGGGCCAGGTGGGCCGTATCCGCGGCGCGCACGGGCCTAACGGCCGGGTTTTGCATGAGAAATCCGGCGGAATGGTGCCGAAATCCTGCTTCACGCGCGTCCGAGACTGTTCCCCGTGCGTCGGAATGCCCCTATAGTCATGCATGCTGCGGAGCGCTGCCAAACGAGCGCCGGACAGAACAACAGGGGGATTGAGATGATCCGGTCGGAATTGATTCAGAAGATCGCGGATGAGAACCCGCACCTGTACCAGCGCGACGTCGAGCGCATCGTCAACACCATTTTCGAGGAAGTCATCGAGGCCATGGCCCGGGGAGACCGCGTCGAACTGCGCGGCTTCGGCGCCTTCTCGGTGAAAAAGCGCGATGCCCGCACCGGGCGCAACCCCCGTACCGGTGAAGCGGTCCAGGTCGAAGAAAAGCATGTTCCCTTCTTCAAGACCGGCAAGTACCTTCGGGACCGATTGAACGGTAACTGAGGCACCCCATGCGCACGATCCGATATGTCTTCCTGGCGGCCCTCGGGGTCGTCCTTGCCACCGTCGCTTTCGCCAACCGCGATATGGTGACCTTGCACCTGTTGCCCTCGGAGATCTCGGGTTTCCTCGGCTTCAGCTGGCAGGTGTCGCTGCCGCTGTTCATCGTCATCTTCCTCGGCATCATTGCCGGGGTGATGATCGGGTTCTTCTGGGAATGGCTGCGCGAGGGAAAATACCGCTCGAAGGCGCGCCGCGCCGAAAAGGCGGCGGTCGAGCTGTCGCGCGAGGTCAAGACCCTTCGGCGCACGAAAGCGGCGGCCGGCGACGATGTTCTGGCGCTGCTCGAAGACGTGAAGTAGCGCAGGCTCCGGACACCGGAGCCCGACGGGCGCGCGCGGCACGCGAACGGGAGCCAACACCCATGTCCGACATCCAGGTCAAGATCTGCGGGCTCACGACGCCGGACCAGCTCGGCTGGGCCGTCGATGCCGGTGCGCGCTATGTCGGCCTCGTGTTCTTCCCCAAAAGCCCGCGCAATGTCGATATCGAGACCGCTGCCGCGCTGGCGCTCGCGGTGCCGCCCGGCATCGCCAAGGTGGCGCTGGTGGTCGACCCCGCCGACCGGCTGCTCGACGAGATCGGCGCGCGGGTACCCATCGACATGATCCAGTTGCACGGCCGCGAGACCCCGCAGCGCGTGGCCGAGGTGCGGGCCCGGACCGGCCTGCCGGTGATGAAGGCGGTCGGGATCGCCGGGCCGGACGACGTGGCGAAGCTCGACGCCTACAGCGCCGTCGCCGACCAGCTGCTGGTCGATGCCAAGCCGCCGCAGGGCGCACCGCTGCCCGGCGGCACCGGCGTGGCCTTCGACTGGGGGCTGCTGCGGGGCTACCGCTTCCAGCGCCCCTGGATGCTCGCCGGCGGGCTCACCCCGGCCAACGTGGCGGCAGCCGTGCGCCTGACCGGGGCCCGGCAGGTCGACGTCTCGTCCGGCGTCGAGACGGCGCCCGGGGTGAAGGACGAAGGGCTGATCCGCGCCTTCATCGGGGCCCTGGCGTGATCACCTGGCGCGAGGGCCGGCGCGCGGACGTCGCCGAGGTGGTGGCGCTGCTGGCCGACGACGTGCTCGGCGCCGGCCGCGAGACCGCCGGCCTCGACAGCTACCTCGCCGCCTTCGATGCGATGCAGGCCGAGCCCGGCAACCGGCTGATCGTCGGCGAGGCGGCCGGCAGGATCGTCGCCACCTATCAGCTCGTCGTCATCTCCGGTCTCTCGCTCGCCGCCGCCCGGCGGGCGCAGATCGAGGCGGTGCGGGTGCATGGCGCGCTGCGCGGCCAGGGGGTGGGCGCGGCCCTCGTCGCCGATGCCGAGGCCCGCGCCCGGGCGGCCGGCTGCAGCCTGATCCAGCTCACCTCCAACGCCGCCCGCAAGGAGGCGCTCCGGTTCTACGAGGCGCAGGGGTTCGTGGCCTCGCACCTGGGGTTCAAACGCGATCTCGCCGGTGCCGGTTAACCGATTGTTTACCTTGTTCGGGCAGGGTTGCCGGATGGGACAATTGCCCGATCACCTCACCCCCGAGCGCTGGATGGCGCAGCTGCTTTCCTCCGGCGAAGCCCGCAAGGGCGGTGTCGTCAAACGCCAGATCCGCGACGTCGAGCGCCTGGTCGGCCGAGACGCGTTCCTCTACGAGATCGAGCGCCGCGGCTTCCAGGTGCTGGAGAACGGCCGCCACTTCATCGTGTTCTGCAACGATGCGCCGATTCGCCGGGTCCGGACATCGCCGGCCCCGCCCGAGGTCTGCCCGGTGCGAAGCGCGTTCGAACGCGCTTTGTGAAGCCGCTTCGAAGCGGCTTTTCACGCGGTTTCGAAACCGCGTCGGCAAGGCGTTTCGAAACGCCTTTGCTCCCGCCTTGCCCTGAACCCCGGCGCCCATTAGGAAACCTTGGGAGCAACCGGGAGCACGCGCCATGGCCGACGATCTTTTCAACAGCTTCATGAAAGGCCCCGACGAAAAGGGCCGGTTCGGTGATTTCGGCGGGCGGTTCGTCTCCGAGACGCTGATGCCGCTGATCCTCGAGCTCGAAGCCGAATACGAGAAGGCCAAGGACGACAAGAGCTTCTGGGCCGAGATGGACTACCTCTGGAAGCACTACGTCGGCCGGCCCTCGCCGCTCTACTACGCCGAGCGGCTCACCGAAGAGCTCGGCGGCGCGAAGATCTATCTCAAGCGCGACGAGCTCAACCACACCGGCGCGCACAAGATCAACAACGTGCTCGGCCAGATCATCCTCGCCCGCCGCATGGGCAAGACCCGTATCATCGCCGAGACCGGGGCGGGCCAGCACGGTGTCGCCACCGCCACCGTCTGCGCCAAGTTCGGGCTCGAATGCATCGTCTACATGGGGCGCCACGATGTCGAGCGCCAGGCGCCCAACGTCTTCCGGATGAAGCTGCTCGGCGCCGAGGTGATCCCGGTGACCTCCGGGCGCGGCACGCTCAAGGATGCGATGAACGATGCGTTGCGCGACTGGGTGACCAATGTGCGCGACACTTTCTACTGCATCGGCACGGTGGCGGGTCCGCATCCCTATCCGGCGATGGTGCGCGATTTCCAGTCGATCATCGGCAAGGAAACCAGGGTCCAGATAATGCAGGCCGAGGGCCGGCTGCCCGACACGATCATCGCCGCCATCGGCGGCGGCTCCAACGCGATGGGCCTGTTCTACCCCTTCCTCGACGACAAATCCGTGGCGATCATCGGCGTCGAGGCCGGCGGCAAGGGGGTCAACGCCAAGGTCGAGCACTGCGCTTCGCTCACCGGCGGCCGCCCGGGAGTGCTGCACGGCAACCGCACCTACCTGCTTCAGGACGACGACGGTCAGATCCTCGAAGGCTACTCGATCTCGGCCGGGCTCGATTACCCGGGGATCGGCCCCGAACACTCCTGGCTGCACGATGTCGGTCGGGCCGACTACGTGGCGATCACCGACCGCGAGGCGCTCGAGGCCTTCCAGCTCCTGTGCCGGACCGAAGGGATCATCCCGGCGCTCGAGCCCAGCCACGCGCTCGCCCATGTGATGAAGATCGCGCCCGGGCTGCCGAAGGACCACCTGATCGTGATGAACCTCTGCGGGCGGGGCGACAAGGACATCTTCACCGTCGCCAAGGCGCTGGGCACCGACATGACCGGGCTGGTCGAAGGCCGCAAATTCTCCGACTGATCCCGGCGGCCCGGGCTTTCGTCGAGGATTTCGGCGCGGACGCACCGCGTGAGGGGCGCCCGGTGCAGGGGCGCCCTTCGTCGTGCCGCGGCCGCGCCCAAGCGCCATAAACCCGGGTTATAGGCGCCTGCCTCACCGGTTTAGATCGGCCGAATAAACGCGATGCCAATGGAGATCGCCTGCCGTTCGTGTCGATCTGTCGCCAGTCCCGACGCCCAAGACAAACGCAAGGGGCGCCTGAAACCGCAACAAGGAAACGACAGATGAAACTCAAGACCCTTCTCCTCGCCAGCGCCTGCAGCTTCGGTATCGGCAGTGCCGCCGTCGCCTTCGACCAGTCGATGATCGATACCATCGCCAGCGAGCTGGCCGCCCAGGGCTACACCAAGCTGGAAGTGAAAATCGGACCGAACGGTGCCAAGATCGAAGCCCACGGGCCGAACGGCAATCTCGAGCGCGTCTACGACAACGACGGCAATATCATCAAGGAAGAACTCGAAAACGGCATCGGCGGCGGCTCCGGCAGCGACGACGACGGCGACGACTACGATGATGACGATCGCGACGATGACGATGACGATCGCGACGACGATGACGATCGCGACGACGACGACAGCGATGATGACGACGACGATGACGACGACAGCGACGACGACGACAGCGACGACGACGACAGCGACGACGACGACGACAGCGACGACGACTGACCAATGCGTCGCGGTCAGGCGGCTTTCCGGATCGGCCGGAAGCCGCCTGACCGGCCCTGGTGTTCGCGGACGGTTGATTGCCGGTCCGCGAACACTCATTTTCAGATGACACCTGGACCGGACCGATGAAAACACCCGTCTTCACAGCCTGCCTCATTCTGTTCGCCGCGCTGGCCTCGCCGGTCGCGGCCGAGACCGCGCGCGCCGGGGTCCAGGACGCGATCATCGCGCAGCTGACCGACCAGGGGTTCACCCATATCCGGGTTTCGAACACCTTCCTCGGCCGGGTCCGCATTTTCGCGACCTCGCCAAAGCTCACCCGCGAGATCATTTTCAATCCGCGCACCGGCGAAATCCTGCGCGATTACTGGGACGATGACGACGACGACGATGATGCCGGCGGCGGGCTGGTGTCGCCCATCGGTGCCGGCGGGCCGGGCGGCGGCGGCTCCGGCAGCCAGGACGACGACCGCGATGACGACCGCGATGACGGCCGCGACGACGACCGCGACGACGGGTCCGACGACGACGACAGCGACGACGACGAGGACGACGACGACAGCGACGACGACAGCGACGACGACGACGAGGACGACGATTGATGCCTTTCGCCCCCCCTTTCGATCCGTCCTGCGGCGGCCGCCTCGGCAAGGGTCGGTGCGATGCGTGATCGCCATGTCATCAAGATCGCCCTCGTGGTTCAGGCGATCTGCGCCGGCTTCTTCATTTCCGACATCCTCTCCGCCTATGTCGGGTTCCGGACCACGCCGATTTCCTGGCAGGCGCGCGAACTGATCGAGATCGGCGCGGCCGGCGGTCTGCTTCTCGGGTTCGTTCTCGGGGCCGTGGCGCTGCGACGGTCGCGGCAGCGCCAGCTGACGGCCGAACAGGGGCTGCGCCGCGCCTCGGCGGCGTTCATGGACCTAATCGACGAGAGCTTCACCGACTGGGGGCTGACCCCGGCCGAGCGCGACGTGGCCCTGTTCGCCATCAAGGGGCTCTCGACCCAGGAGATCGCCGCCGCGCGGGAGACCTCGGAAGGCACGGTGAAGGCCCAGACCAACGCGATCTACCGCAAGGCCGGGGTGAGCGGGCGCAGCCAGCTCCTGAGCCTGTTCATCGACGATCTGATGCAGGATCGCCCGCTGCCGGTCGCTGACGACGCCCCGGAGCGCGCCGCCACGCCGGAAGAGACGCTGCGCGCGGCATCCTGACGTCTCGCGGCCCGACGGTCCCGGCTTGCGCGGCCGCAAGCGCAGTTTTCACCCTTGGGGCGATCGGCAACCGGACCCGGGACCGGTCCGGCCGGGTGATCCGCGCCGGCCCCCGCGCCTAGCTCAGAGCGCACGCGGAAGAGGCATCGTCAGCGCGTCGGCTTCGCGGGCCGCCAGCGCCGCGGCCCAGGTCCGGAAAGCCTTCACCTTGGGGTCGTGCCACTTGTCGCGCGACGAGAGCAGGCAGATGCCGCCGAAGGGCGAGGCGCAGATCATCTCCGGGAAGGGCGCGACCAGGGTGCCGCTCGCCAGCTCCTCCCGGCACAGGGCGAGGTCGGCCATGACCACCCCCGCGCCCATCACCGCCGCCTTGGTGGCCATGTCGAGGTTGGGAAAGTCGTCGCCAGCGTCGGGGTCGACCGCCTGGACGTCGAATGCCGCGACCCAGGCCTTCCAGTCCGCGTGGCCGGGCGTTTCATGCAACAGCGCCATGCCGGCGAGGTCGGCCGGTGTGCGCAGGGGCGGACGCGCGTCGAGCAGGCCAGGCGCGCAGGCGGGCGTGAGCAGCACCGGAAACAACGTCGCCGTCTCGATATCCCCGGCCCGTCCGGGCCAGTTGGCGACCGAGAAGCCGATATCGTGCTCGACCGGGTCGAACCCGGTATCGGCATGGAAGTCGGTGGTCAGGCGCACGCGGAGGCCGGGGTTCTGCCGGCGGAAATCGTCGAGCCGCGGGATCAGCCAGCGAATCGAGGTTGCCGGCGGGCAGATGACCTTGAGCATGGTGGCATCGGCGGTCAGGCTCTCGATCTCGCGCTGGAGCGTGCCGAAGGTTTCCGACAGCACCGCGCCCAGCCGGGTCCCGGCAGGGGTGAGCCGGACACCCTGGGCCCGGCGCGTGAACAGCGCGATGCCCAGATGCGCCTCCAGGGCCTTGACGTGACGGCTGATCGCGCCCCGGGTCACGTGCAGTTCCTCGGCGGCAGCGATGAAACCGCCGTGCCGGGCGGCGGCCTCGAAGGCCCGGAGGGCGTTGGGAGGGGGCAGGCGCATCACCGCTCCAGGATCAGAAAAGCTGATCCATGGTAGGCCGAAATCTGGTTTGCGCGCAAGGCGCAGGCGACGGTATTCATCGGACATACCCCCTTGCTTAAAGGATTTCCCGATGAGACCCGCCCCGTTCGCGTCCGCCCCGTTGTCTTCGCGGCCGCGGATGGTTCTGCAGGAGTTGAGGAAATGTATTCCTTGGCTCCGAGGCGCAAGCGCCGCCGAACCGGCCGGCGGGCACCTCGGGCGCCTGGCGCTGCTGTCGCCGCACCTGTTGCCGGACCTCGGGTTTGTCGAAGATCGCACCGCCGGCAACCCGCATCGGACGGTCTGGCGGAAAGGGGCGCTGGTGGTCTCGATCAGCCGCGATCCCGCCGCGGTCGCGCCCCGGGTCGATGTCCGCCGCGCCGCGTGACCGGCCCGCCATGCGGCAGCCGGCCCCGGTCGCCGTGGCGCGACCGGTCGTTCGGCGCGGAGGGCCCGGTTACCGCTTCGGCCGGATCTCGCGCATCGCCGCGGTGACGGTGCGAAAACGGTCGACCTCGGCGATCGCCTCGACCGATATCGCGGCGCGGCGGCGCCAGTTCGGGTGCTCCTCCATCGTGCCGGGCACGTTGGTCTGGTCGGTGGGGCCGACGAGGTCGGCCAGCCGCACGCCGACCAGCAGCGACGGCGTGGTCGCGAGGAAGCGGTAGGCGGCGGTGAGCACCTCTTCGGTCAGCTCGGCGGCGGCGCCGTCGGCCGCGTCTGCCGCAAGCTCGCCGCCGTCGATGAAGGCATTGACCAGGGCGATGCGCTCCTCGGCGCGGCGCGCCTTGTCGGCTTCGGCTTTCGCGGCGTCGATCAGCCCGAAGCGTTCGCGCAGCGCGATGTCGTCACCGGTCCACCACCCCGCGAGCGTCGGCAGGTCGTGGGTCGAGACGCAGGCGAGCGCCTTTTCGGGGTAGGTCGAGGCGCGCGGAAACAGCCCCCAGTCCTGTTCGAAATAGAGGATCCGGTAGGCCATGATATTGGCCGCCTGGAGGATGTCGCGAAACCCGTCCGGCACCCAGCCGAGGTCTTCGCCGATCACCACCGCATCGTGGCGCGCGGCCTCTTCGGTGACCACCGACAGCATTTCCGACAGCGGGTAGGCGACATGGGTGCCGGCCGAGGCCGGGGCGTCGTCGGGGATCAGGAAAAGCTGGCGCAGCGCCATCACGTGGTCGATCCGGAGCGCCCCGGCGTATTTCAGCTGCGCCGCGATCAGCTCGCGAAACGGGGCGTAGCCGGCGCGGGCGAGGGCGATCGGCGAGAGCGCCGAGAGCGCCCAGTTCTGCCCGTCCTGCGAGAACACGTCCGGCGGCGCGCCGACGACGACGCCCTTGAGCGTGAAGTGGTTGTCGGACCAGGTGGCCGAGCCGTCCGGCGCCTCGCCGACGGCAAGGTCGAGGTAGAGCCCGATCCGAAGGCCCGCCGCGCGGCCGGCCTCGGCCGCGGCGGTGAGCTGGCGCGCGGCGATCCATTGCAGCCAGACGTGGAAGGTCACCGCGCGGGCGTTCTTCCTGGCGAAAGCGGCGACCTCGGGGCTCTCGGGGTCGCGGTAGGCCTCGGGCCAGCCGGTCCAGCCGGCGTCGTGGCCCTTGTCGACCATCGCCTCGCTCAGCGCCTCGAACCGGGCGTGGCGCTCGAGCGAGGTGCCGCCGTCGGCGCGGAACGCCTCGAAATCGCTTTCCGACCACCGGTTGCCGTCGAACGGCTTGCGGGCGAAGACCGCCCGAAGCCCCTTGCGCTTCATCCGCGCGACCAGGCGGTAATCGACAAGCTCGGTCGCCTGGGCCTTGGCGAGCGCGGCCTTGTCGGGGCGGGTGTTGCCGGGCAGGTCGTCCATCGCGACGTAGAGCGGATTGAGGAACTGCCGGTTGGAGGGGGTGAACGGGCTCGCCCGCTCGGGCGCGGCCAGGAACAGCGCGTGCAGCGGGTTGATGCCGACGAAATCCGCGCCGGCCTCGGCGGCGACCACGGCGAGCCGGGCGAGGTCGGCGAAATCGCCGATCCCCCAGGAGCGCTCGGAGCGCAATTCGTAGAGCTGGCAGAACAGCCCCCAGGTGCGCCGGCCGCGGAGCCAGTCGGGCAGCGGGGCCACGCCGGCCTGGTAGGGGTCGGTGTCGTAGCGCGGCAGGCCGGCCTCGTCGGGCGGCGTGTCCTCGCCAACGCCGAGGGCGGCAAGCAGGGCGTGTTTGGTCGCCTCGGGCACCTCACGGTCGCCGTAGTGAGTCGTGATCCCTGCCGCCCAGCACAGGCGGTTCAGCGCGTCCGCGTCCATTCGCGTCCCCTTCGAATGTGGTCCCTTGCCCCCGAATACGGGAGCGCCCGCGTCGTGTGAATGTGTCTTCTGGCCTAGAGACGATATTTTTCGAGGATGTCCAGCGCTACCACTTCGAGGGCGCGAATATGCGTCGCCTCCAGCCGGACCCTGGGCGCGCAGCCCTCGTCATGGGCCTGAAGGAAGCGCGCGGCGACGACGCACCACTGGTCGCCCGGTTCCAGGCCGGGGAAATTCCATTCCGGCCGGGGCGTGCTCAGGTCGTTGCCGACATATTTCGAAAACGCGAGAAACTCGGCGGTCATCACCGCACAGATCGTATGGCGGCCGAGATCGCCGTCTGAGGTATTGCACGAGCCGTCGCGGAAGTAGCCGGTCAACGGGTCGCCCGAACAGGTCACAAGCGCGCCGCCGAGCACGTTGATCGGGCGGTCGGGGACAGGTTTCATCGGATCTCCTCCACGATGGCGCGCATCATTTCCCGGTTGATCCGGTGCACGCCGTCGGCGCGGTTTGCATTGTCGGCGGCCGTGACGGCAATGACAACCTCTGCGCTCCGGTCGATCCAGAGCAGCTGGCCGTAGTAGCCGCGGGCGTAGACCTCGCCGGGGCGGGGATCTTGCGGGATCCACCATTGGTAGCCGAAGCCGCCGCCCGGTCCGCCGTTGGCCCCTTTCGGGGCGCTCGGCCGGGTCATCTCCTCGATCCAGGCCTCCGGCACCACCTGGGCTTCGCCGGCGCGGCCGCCGTCGAGCACTAACTGCCCGAACCGGGCATAGTCGCGGGTGGTGAGGGCGAGCCCGCCGAGCACGAAGGCGGTGCCGGTGCTGTCGGCGAGGTAATAGGGCGCGCGCTCGAGCTTCAGGGGCAGAAAGATCCGCGCGTTCATCAGCTCCGGGATCGTCTGGCCGGTCGCGCCGCGCAGCACCATGCCGAGCACATGGGTGTCCATCGACACATACCTGTAGCCGCTGCCCGGGTCGGCCACGCGGGTGTCGATCCCGGCGGCGAACCTGTCGAGCGACCCGCCGAGCGCGATCACCCGGCCCATCTTGTTGATGTCCGACCAGAAATCTCCGTAATCCTCGTCGAAGGCGACGCCGGAGGCCATGGTGAGCACGTTGCGGATGGTGGCGCCGTCATAGGCCGATCCGACGAGTTCCTGGGCGTATTTCGTCACCGGATCGTCGAGCGAGGCGATCTCGCCGTTGTGCACGGAAATGCCGAACAGCGTGCCGAGAAAGCTCTTGCCGAGCGACCAGCTGACCCGCAGGTCGCCGCGCCCGGTGCCGAGATAATATTCCTCGAACACCACTTCGCCCCGGCGCAGAACCACCACCGAGGTGACATGGCGCTCGGCCACCCAATCGGCGAACCCGGCCGGCATCCGCGCGCCCGCCGCTGCGCGCGGCAGCGGGCTCGGCTCGTGCACCGGTGCCGGCATCGGCACGGTGTTGAACAGCGCGTCCATGTGCGAGAAGTTCTGCACCACCCGGTCGGGGTCGAACAGGGTGTTGAGCGCGACCAGCCGTCGGGCCTCGTCGCGCAACACGAACCCCGCGCCGCCGATGGCCAGCGCGGCGGCAAGCAGCAGAACGACGAGCCGGCGGCTCATGTCAGAGCTTGTTGTGCGTGCCGTCGCAGAACGGCTTGTTGGCACTGTGCTTGCAGCCGCAGAAGAACACCTTCTTCGAGGTCTCTGCGGTGTATTTCACCGGGTTGAACGACGAGCCCTTGTGCGAGCTGTCGCAGAACGGCTGGTTGGCCGACTTGCCGCAAGCGCACCAGAAGTAGGTCTTGCCGGCTTCGACCTCGACGCCGTAGGGGCCTTTCTGGGCGATGTTGGGGGTATCGGTCATGGCTTTTCCTTCTTCTTGCGCGGGGCGTGTTGGGGGGGCGCGTTCCAGTCGACCCAGCGGCCGTGGAAATCGGCCCGGCCGAGATCGAGCCTGTGGCCGCCCGGCCAGATCGTGAGCTCGATCGGGGCGCCCTCGCCCTTGCGCTCGTCGCCCTCCATCGAGAGCCGGGCGACGGGCGCGTCGGCGGTTGCCCGGGCCCCGGCCGCCTCCATTGCCGCCAGGCAGCGGTTGCGGGTGTCTTCGGGGAAATACTGCCAGGCGACGGTGTGGGTGATGAGGTGGATCGCGCCGGGGCGGGGCGTGGCCAGCCGCTCGGCCAGCCAGCCGCAGGTGTCGGCCTTGTCGACCACCGCGTCGCACATCGCCATCGCCGCCCGGGCGCGGTCGATCCGCCAGGGCTGGTCGGGCCAGAGATACGAGGTCAGTTTCAGCGCGTCGGCCGGGTCATGCGGGTTCAGCGGGGCGATGTCGACACCGCGCCGGTCGGTGATGCGCACCATGCCCGCCGGCGGCGGCGGCCCGCGCCATTCCGGGTCGAGCCGGACGGTCGACTCGCGCGGGCCCAGCACGCCCCAGGCGAGGTCGAGCCGGAACCGGTCCCACATCAGGTTGAGCCCGGCGGCGGCGCCCAGTTCGGAGACGACGAAATCCGAGATGCCGAACTTCGCGGCCAGCCAATGGGCGCCGGCGATCATCACCGCCGAGCGGCGCACCTCGTTGGTCTGCGGCGGGTTGGCGAGCCAGCGCAGCAGCGTCGCGGAATGGTCGCGCAGGGCGATGTCGATCGCCTCGCCGAGCTGTTCCGGGCTCGGGCACCCGTTGGGCGGATAGCAGGCGACGAGCTCGGGGCATTCGCCGGTGAGCACCAGCGCGTGCAACCCGGCGAGCAGGCGCAACGGCAGCGAGGCGCCGCGGTTGGAAATGTCGCCGCGCCAGGCCAGCATGCGGTCGACCGCGGGGGTGCCGGGCGCAAGCTGCCGGGCCGCGGCGGTCAGGACCTTCGCGGTGAAGGGAGAGCCGAGGCCGCGGTTCGAGCGCGCCTGGTCGAGGAAGGCGTCTTCGAGCTTCACCGGAACTTGTCCACCAGTTTCTGGAGCGGCGAGCGGGCCGCCTGATCGGCCGCAGGCGCGACCTCTTCGGCTGTCGTGGCGCGCGCCTCGTCGCTGGGTTTCGGTTTGCGGGCCGGTTTCGGCGGCGCCGTGCGCAGCGCCACCGCATTGGTGAATTTCGCGCCGTCGCCACCGGCGAGATGCGCCGCCCCGTCGCTGATCCCGCGCAAAAGATCGTCGAGCCAGCCTTCGTCGGCCTTTGCGAAGTCCGACAGCACGTAAGGCGACACCCGGTCCTTGTGCCCGGGATGGCCGATGCCGAGCCGGACCCGCTCGTAGCTGTCGCCGATGTGCTGATGGATCGAGCGCAGCCCGTTGTGGCCGGCATGTCCGCCACCCTGCTTGAGCTTCAGCCGGCCGGGGGCGAGGTCGAGCTCGTCGTGGAACACGATGATGTCTTCGGGTGCCAGTTTGTAAAACCGCATCGCTTCGCCCACCGACTGGCCGGAGAGGTTCATGAAGGTCTCGGGTTTCAGCAGCACCACCTTTTCGCTTCCGAGCTGGCCCTGGGTCATTGCCGCCTGGAACTTGCCGCGCCAGGGCGGGAATCCGTGGTCTTCGGCGATCCGCTCGACGGCCATGTAGCCGATGTTGTGCCGGTTGCCGGCATATTTCGAACCGGGGTTTCCGAGACCGACAAAGAGTTTCATGCCACCTCCGGCTGCACGCGCCGTCCCATCCCCTGGGCCGGGGGTGGGGACAGGTTATGCGAGCCGGGCGGGAATGCCAAGGCACCCCCGTTCTTGGCAGTCACCGGGATCGGGCCCCGGCGTCGTTCCCCCGGTTGACCACCACTTCGTAGCCCGGTTCCTCCGGTTCGTCGTCGCACATCTCGGCCGGGAAGCCCGGCGCGCGGATGTCGAGCCCGGTCGCCTCCTCGAGCCGGCGGATGACGTTGGGCGACAGCTCGCGCGGCCCGTAGCGCGCAATCGCGTCGTCGAAGATCCGGATCATCAAGGGGTTCATCTCGAGCGGCACCCCGGCCCGGTCGGCCACCTGCTGGAACAGCCCGATGTCCTTCTTCACCAGGTCCATGGTGAAGGAGATGTCGCGCGAGCCGTTGAGGATCACCTGGGATTCGGTCTCGTGGACGAAGCTGTTGCCGGAACTGATCCGGATCGCCTCGTAGGCGGTGGCGAGGTCCATCCCGGCGGCCTTGGCCGTCACCAGCGCCTCGGCGCAGGTCACGAGATTGGCGGTGGCGAGGAAATTGGTGATGACCTTCAGCACCGAGGCCGAGCCGAGCGGCCCGGTGTGCAGCACCCGGCGGCCGAGCGTGGTGAGCAGCGGCAGGATGCGCTCGAAGGTCTCGCGGTCGCAGCCGGCGAAGACCGAGATGTTGCCGGTCGCCGCCCGGTGGCAGCCACCCGACACCGGACAATCGACCGGCGCGCCGCCGCGGTCGATCACCAGCGCGCCCAGCCGCTTCACCTCCGCCTCGTCGGTGGTCGACATCTCCATCCAGATCTTGCCCGGGGTCACCTCCGGCAGCATCGCCTGCATCACCGCGTCCGACGCGGCGGGCGAGGGCAGGCAGGTGATGACCGCATCGCAGTCGCGCATCAGCTCCGCCGGCCCCTCGGCCCGCGCCGCGCCGCGCCCGACGAAGGCCGCCACCAGGTCGGGGTTCAGATCATGCACCGCGAGATCGATGCCGTTGCGCAGGAGCGAGCCGGCAAGCTTGCTGCCGACATTGCCGAGCCCGACGAATCCGATTTTCATCTCCACCTCCCCGTGACCGCGTTCGTGCCATCTTGCGGGAGCGCGAGCGGACTGGAAAGTGGCAACCGCGCGGGTGCGGGCACAAAAAAAAACGGGGCCCGCAGGCCCCGCTCGTCGTCATGCCGTTGCTGGCCGGGGTCAGTCTTCCTCGGCCCCGATCACTTCGGTTTCAATTATCTCGTCGGTTTCCTCGTCCGAGCCGCGCAGGCCCGACGGTGCCGAGATCGACGCGATGATGAAATTGCGCTCGATCGTCGCCTTGGTGCCTTCCGGCAGGGTCACGTCGGAGATGTGGACCACGTCGCCCACGTCCTTGCCGGCGAGATCGACGACGATCCGCTCCGGGATGTCGCCCGCGAGCACGTTGAGCTCGACCTCGGGCCGGGTCACCACCAGCACGCCGCCCTTCTTGATGCCGGGCGCGGTTTCTTCGTTCTCGAACTCGACGTGAACGAAGAGGTTGATCCGGCTGGACCGGTGCAGGCGGAGGAAGTCCACATGCGTCGGCAGGTCCTTCACCGTGTCGCGCTCGACGCCACGGCAGATCACCCGCACGTCGTCATGGCCGTCGACCTTGAGGTTGAGCAGCTTCGACAGGAAGCGGCCCTCTCTCAGGGTCTTCAACAGCACGTTGAAGGGAATGTTGATCGGAAGCGGTTCTTTTTCGCCACCGTATACGATGCCAGGTACGAGCCCTTCGCGGCGGGCTTGACGAGCGGCCCCCTTGCCTGTCCCCGTCCGTACCGTGGCGTGAAAGTCAGGAATTTCACGAGCCATTGGTCTCTCCAGATTGTAGATCGCGGGCGGCCTCCAAGGGTGCGGTGCCCGCTTGAGACGCGGCGTATAGGCCCAAAACGCGAGCGAGGAAAGCGAAAAGTAAGGCGGCGCGCGGTGCGCCCCCGCCGGTGCGGTGCGCGGCCGCCAACCGATCCGCTTGCGCCGAAAGCGCCGCCGGCGTATCCGTCTCGGGTGCCGCCGGGGTCGCCCGCGCCGGCCCTCCGACACTCCGAAAGGTCCAGCCGATGTCCGTCCTCGAGGCCGCGAAGATCACCCGCGCACCGATGCTGACCCTCGCCGCGGTCGGCCTCAACTGGGGCGGGCTCGCAGGGCTGATGCCCGACATCAAGGCCGCCGTCTCCGCCAGCGACGCCGCCCTCGGCGCGGCCCTGCTGGCGCCCGCGATCGGCTCGATGATCGCGCTGTGGTTCGCGCCGCGGTTCGGCCAGTGGGCCGGCACCCTGGCGCTGCCGCTGTCCGGGCTCGGCATCGTCGTCGCCATCCTGCTGCCGATCCTCGCGGGCTCGCCGCTGGCGCTCGGCGGGGCGCTGTTCTTCACCGGCGCCACCGTCGCGCTCGCCGACATGACCGCCAATGTGCGCATCGCCCAGCTCGAAGCCCGCCGGGGCATGCACCTTCAGAGCGTGAACCACGCGGTGTTCTCGCTGAGCTTCGGCCTCACCGCCTTCGCCGTCGCCTTCGCCCGCCAGGCGGGTTTCGGCCACGCCCAGGTTCTGCCGGTGATCGCGCTTGTCGCCCTCGTCACCGTGCTCTTGGCCTGGGACCGGCGCGCGCTGCCGCCGGTCGACGACCCGGACGACGCCGCCAAGGGCGCCACCCCGCCTTGGGGCGTGGTGCTGATCGCCGGGCTGATCCTGTTCGCGGGCTTCGTCGGCGAAAACTCGACCGAGGCCTGGTCGGCGCTGCACATCGAGCGCACCCTCGGCGCCCCGGCCGGCGAGGGCAGTTTCGGCCCGGCGACGCTGGGGCTGATGATGTTCGTCGGCCGTCTCGGTGGCCAGATCGTCGCCAGCCGGGTCGGCGAGGCGCGGCTGATCCTGGTCTCGGCAGTGCTCGGCAGCATCGGCGCGCTGATCATCGCCGTCGCCCCGACCCAGACGGTGGTGATCCTCGGCGTCGCGGTGCTGGCGCTCGGCATGGCGGTGATCGTGCCGGCGACCAATTCGATCATCGGCCGCGCCGTGAGCGACGCGGCGAGACCGCTGGCGATCTCGCGCGCCTGGATGGCCGGCCTGCTCGGGTTCTTCATCGGCCCGGCGATGATGGGGGGGCTGGCCGAGCTGTGGTCGCTGCGGGTGTCTTTCGGGGCGGTGGCGCTGATCGTCGCGCTGATCGTGCCGGCGATCCTGGCGCTGGGGCGTCGGGCAGGGTAGGGGGCGCGGCATTTGCGGCGCCTTGAACCGTGCCCGAACGATCGGCCCGCGCCGATGACCTGGATCGCCCACGGAGGCCCCTGGCAGCGCCGCCGAGGCACATCCCCGTTGACAATCGCCCCGGGCCGGACACGCTTCCTAGTCCCCTAGTCCCCTAGTCCCCTAGTCCCCTAGTCCCCTAGTC